>Ga0116231_10001486_pt1 | contig 47969 bp, 24 predicted proteins | sample S1TSphgellanicum_2_FD_89695 | JGI IMG/M metagenome (GOLD analysis project Ga0116231, IMG submission 89695) | Host-associated microbial communities from peat moss isolated from Minnesota, USA - S1T2_Fd - Sphagnum magellanicum MG | ecosystem: Host-associated > Plants > Peat moss > Unclassified...
AAAAGTTTGCGTGGTTTCTGATATAAGATCTAACGCAAACTTGTTGGGATTCTCAAAATGCCGCTAAGGGTTTGCGATGGACCTTATTTCGGAAACCGATAGACTTTTGAGTCGATTCGCCAAGTTGTTGCGGCGATGGGTTTGTTGCAAATAGTTTTCGATGTAATGTCAATTGCAAACTGCATATAGAAGCAGTTAGAATCGTAAAATGTTTGCGATTGTATCAAGTTCGGGAGTTGTGAAGGACTTGCGATTGTACGGGTGCGAATGTTTTAGTATCGCAAAGGCTTAACAGTTTGCGAGGAGTTATGGTTCACAAAGGCGGGCTTTCGGAAACTTCTTTCTTTGTTGTTTGCGATGATATGTGGATCGCAAAATAGCCCCCTGTTGTTGTAGTGTAAGGATATTTGTTAAACCAAGTAGCTAGTTGAAACTATTAATAGTTTAATTAAGTACATAAGTAATTCCAACACCTGCCAAGTACAAAATCATGCACGTAAGTAGGCTACCATTAGTTAGCAAAGTAACTAAGTACATACAATCCTTGACCAAGTAACCAAGTAACTTCAATGTATGTACTAAGTACATAGTCATGTGCATGTAAGGATAATAACACCTAGTTATCAAAGTAGCTAAATACATAAATCCTTGGTGAAATAGCCAAATAACTATTGAAGAGACCAAGTGCATAACCAAGTGGGTGCCAAGTAACTCCTTCAATCTACCAAATCCTTAAGTAAGTAGCCATGTAACTCCAAACCTTACCAAGTACATAGTCATGACTTTCAGTATATTATATACAATTAACAAAGTAACAAATGACCTATCGTCGTTAGCCAAGTACTTAAGAAACCGCAAAAAAACTAGAACTAGGTCAATATGCATGCAAGTAGCTCAAATACTATTAGGCAACCAAAGCCAACAATTAGTTAAGCATACAAGGAATTCCATGACCTATGACAAGTACATAGAAACACATGTAAGTAAAGAACACTTAGATAAGTATTGAAGTAGGAAACTAAACATGTAACAAGTATACCAAACAAACATTGGTTATGAAGTAAACAAAAGTCAAATAACTTGGTGATTCCGCCAAGTAAAAAATCACAAATTGACTAGCTACTAAAGATGCCAGGACATCATCAACAAATAGACTAATTGTAGGTATATATTGAACCATGATTTGTAACTAGTAGAAGCATACACACAAAGAGAGAAACATTAAACATCCAAGTAGTTAATTAAGTAAAAAATTAAAGGATGAACATACATAACTTGACACATATTTGTCAATTTGATTTTAATATTTGAAACATTTGCAAGTGTATTTTAGTGGACAATTTAGATCACATAACTAAGGGACAAGTGTAGGTCCTATCCATCAACATTTATACAATATATTCAACAAGTAGAAACAACTTTAGAATCATTACAATGTATTTTGAACAATTAGGATTGTTTTGTTGAATTAATGATTTATCCATTAAATTTGCATTTATAAGATTACTACTTGTAGTTCCTACCCAAGCAAATGAGATTGGCTATAAATATGTGAATTATAAAAGTCTTTTATGAACATATAATGTAAGTTTTAGTCACATATACCTAAGATTCCTGTAGGTAATGCATTGGGTGCTTGTCAAACACCTTGGCATTAATGTGCCTCCTTTTGACATCCTTCTATATAGGTGAGATTGTTGTAGTTGTTTCCCACCATTTTAGAATTGCTTCACGATCTTTTTCATTTATTATGTCACGTTTCTGAGGCAATCCCCCCCACAAATTTTCTCTTCTTTCATCCACATGTACACGATGCTCCACTATTTTCCAAACCATGCACCTAGTGGCCCCAATGGTCTTGGCAATGTGCCATTAACTTGTATTAGCAACATTGGACGCCATTGTGTTATTAATATGTATCTGAACAAGGAATTTTGACCTTGCCTTGCAAAAGTTAACATGAGATATGCCTCTCGCATGCTACCTAAAGCTTGTAAAGCCTTTTTTGATCCCTTGCTAGAAGTAATGTACTAAGGCAAAAGTGCCCTAAAACTTTCATGCTCCACAATCCTTCGTACAATGTCTTTTTTCTCTTCATTATCAAATTGTTGTAAAATAGTATTTAGCTCAGCCAAGTATTTGTTGGTAGTTATAGAACATTTTTTTCATTTATGCAACCCACATCCAAAGGAAGTACTTGAAATACCGCACACAACATTTAGGTATTGATCCACATCAATTATATTGTTCTTTATAATTGATCCAAATTCATCTTGTTGTTGTGCTTTTGAAGCTTTTAGGTGTTCTTGATTTCTTTGTAGCCTAATCATTAAACAATAATAGGTCAAAACAAAGTGCAACACATATATGCCTACTCAACATGTTGACAAACAATTATAAAAACAAAGGACCGATAAGAGACAAGCTATCCTTATTCTAACTGTAACCTCAAGGTTTTCTTGATCATAACATATTTAACAAATAGGGTTTTAGTCATCAACAAAAGTAATATGTCTCTATATTACATATAAAATCATAATTTAGACCTTGATAACATTATGCATATTTTTTCAAACTATAACCTTAATATGGCATTTGATGGAATGTAGATGGGAGACAAGATCATGGCTTCAAGATGATTTCAGAAAGAACATCCCATGCCACAAAGTAGTTCTATTTAGCCAAATTTTTAAAGTATTTGCTGTGGTCAACATTGGAATAGTGACCAAAAATATTTTGTACCTATTTTAACTACCTATTTCAAATGGTTACTTAAGCGAACCTAAGTAGGTGGATCAAGTGATTTACTTAGCCACGTAAATTAAAATTTTAACTTAATTTAAGTAGTGATATGTCTCAACAATTGATAAGATGAAAAATAATGAGATTACAAATAATTGAAATAAAAATATATTTTATTATAAATTAAAAAATATTGTTCTTCAAGTTTTTGGGTCAAATTTATATAATAATAATAAAAATCAAACAATGATTAAACTATCATTAATGATTTCACATATGTCCTTTATGATTGATGAGTTATATTTATCACATCATTTTGCCACATCATATCCAAAATGACTATTGTTCTAAACAGTTCATTTGTAATGACTTTAAGGTTATTATTTATTTTTGTCCTTTATGATTAGAGTATGAGTTGTAAACTTCATAATATATTTGAAGATTTCTACTAGTGATATTATCAAAATTGGAAACTCATTAGTGTCATGGTGTGGGAAGAGACCATTTTTGATGGCTTTGTTTTCAATTGAGATATAATATTATACATTAATAGAAGGTTTTTAGGAGGTCATTTAATTAAGGAAACTCTTAATGGAAATTAAACATGCAAAATTAAGATTGATCATAATTTTATCCAACAATGTGAGCAACATCAAAATGGATAAAAATCCAATCTTTCATGTTTGAAGCAAACACATCAAATGTCATCATTACCACATCATGTGTGAAAAACTAACATTAAAAAAAATTAACATAACAGATTGAAAATAATTAATGTCATGCAAACATTCTTACAACAACATTAATGCAAGAAAAATTTGAAGGTTTGCATTAATTCAATGAATAATTTAAAAATGATTAGTTTTAACATCAAAAAATGTTGAAAAACATTATCTTCAATTTACAAGAGTGTGGATGATATGTAAATTGGCAAACCTCATCTACCATAGTAACTAAACAGTTTTGGCATAAATTAAATTATTTTTCAATTAATTCAAGTGCAGAGACTTAAGACTGGGATAGTTTAAACACACTACACTATTCCGTAACCATGAAGAGAATTTTTTAATTATTTTATATAGGAATTACTTGTTGAAAATTTCAAAATTAAAAAACCAAATGCCAAAGTTAAGATTTAAATTTTAATTAATTATTTTGACAGTTTGTTGCCGAAATTGTTCAGGTACTACGGTAGTGTAGTTGTTTATAGTTAAATGACAACTTCCCCTTAATAAGAATGATGTGATGGCACCCTTCACGCTGATTGGACTATAATTAAAAAAGGTGACATTTGTACATAGAAATGACATGTAAATTGTCCCCACATGGGTTCAGGCAGATTTAAACCCTAAATTCTGGGGAAGACCCACGCCTATCTGATTCCATGTGCAAAAAAGTAGAAGGTAATGAACAATGTTGGGGCTCTTCCTTGGTTTAAGGACCTAGTTGAGGGCGATAGCCCCAGTGGAAGGTCCTGAAATGGGGACGTTCTAAAGAGTGCATGGCAATGCTGAGACCAATTCTGGATAACCAGTCAGCTCGAGCCAATTACGGGACATAATCAGCTTTAGAGGCCTAGGGAGATGATAGGGCTCCTTCTTACTTTTTTTTGGTTTCACTGCTCATTTCCTTTCTTCATGTGGATGAAATGTACCTTTTCCATCCACATACTTGGAAGGTTATGGATGTAAAGTAAAGTAGAAACTCCCAATAGGCAGTTGGATACAGGAAAAATTAAAATCCAATGAGAAAAAGACACGTCATCAAGATGGCCCCTAAAGCTGGTTATGGTGTCGTATTCAGCAGGTACTTTGTTAGGCTTTTTCCGAGCTGGGAGCAGTAGCCATCTGCTGGTTCCACTTTTAATTCTGCCAGTTCCACTTCCAATACGAATCAATAAGTGGGCAACACTTGCTGGTTCCGCCATATAACTCTGCCAGTTCTACTTATCAAGAGTGGGGAAGACACGTTGGTTCCACCTTCTAATACAGCCAGTTCCACTTATGACACAATTCAACCTGCGGAACATGTGCTAGCTAGATCCACATTTTTTGTTCTCCCAGTTCCACTTATGGTCGGAATCAACAACAGGGAACACTTGCTGGTTCCACGTTTATAAATCTGGCAGTTCCACTTATGATCTGAATCAACTGGGCGGAACACTGTAGTGAGGTGCATGAGCGGTGAGCAAGAAAGGAACACGGATATGCTCCGGAACAGGCCCTGGTATAGAGCCTGTTACCACTTAACGGACTGTCACGTTGGCACTGGAACAAGCCCTGGTAGAGACGGGTACCACTTAATGGACTGTCACGTTGGCACTGGAACAAGCCCTGGTAGAGACGGGTACCACTTAATAGACTGTCACGTTGGCACTGGAACAAGCCCTGGTAGAGCCTGTTACCACTTAGCCAAATGTCACGTTGGTCCCAACCAGGCTTGGCTTGTTCTTAGGTGGAACAGGCCCTAGGTATAGGTGTATAGGCATTGTACTTGAGACAAGTCTGAAAAAGAATCCCTTCCGGGTCCGTATTTGCAACTGCCTACTTACGTACCTGGGTACGTATTTCTTCGTATAACTACGTATACCCTAAAGTTCCCTGTACCTGTTCGATACCCTAAAATTGCTTCCCTTCTCTTCCATCCGACCAAGCCTACCACACGACAACGACGACGACGCTGCTTCCCCTGTTGTGGAGTGCGATGGTGTGAGAGCCTGCTTGCTGCTGGCTCCACTGCCCTCGCGCTCTGCCTTTTGGTTCTGTTTTACCTTTTTCTTTCTTGCCCTCCAACTACCGCAGCTGCATCTTTGTCGATTTGTGCTCCGGTGCCACCCCTGTAGTCTACTGTTTTTGGCTGGCATTCATTAGTTTCGTGCAGGCGCAGGTGGGGGTGGGTAGCGATCCTCCTCCTCGCATTCTCCGGGGGTTTTTGTCAAGTAAAAATTGGGGTGATGGGGGGAGCTGTGAGTTACGCTGCAGCGGCGCTCCAGCCCTCGCCGGCGGACGCGAAGGAGGAGAGGGACAACAAGGGCGTGGATTCTGTTGACTGGCTCAACTTGCCGTGCCCCGTGAAGTATGAGGAGATTCAACGTGAAAATATCAGTAAGATCCGATTCCTCTCCCCCTCCTTTCCTCCCCTTCCTCTGGTGGCATGCAAGGGAGAGCGGCATGGCCTGATTTGAAGATGAGTGTTGTGGGTGCGTGTGCGCGCGTGTTTTTTTTGTCTTTTTTCTTTTTTCTTTGGTAAGCTCCAGTTGCATGTGTGAGCTTAACCCTCGAATGAGATGGCGTTTCATGTCTGGCACATTGCCGAAAATGAGGGAACCTTTTATGAGGAAGGGACCAATTTTCGGCAAGGAAGTGTATGTATTCCTTTTATGTGCATTGATCATAGCCGCAAGGTTACACATTTGTTCCTTAGGAGTTCGTGGAACTGAGCACACCAGAGCATCCACGTCCTTGAAACATTTTCACAAGAATGCTGCTCACCTGCATTAAATCCAAGGTTTGCTGAAATTGTAGATTGTCTGAGACTACTTTTTCATGTGTGTATTAAGTGAAGTAAAACCTTTTGCTCGTCTGGTGTGGACCTTTGCAGGAGTCATTCACTAGATTCCTCTTGCAAGTAGGCCATCTGTGTGTCCTTGATACTGTATTATGTAGCCTACTAGGAATATTCCAAGCTTTCATCCCATGAAAAAGAATTTGGAATAGGATCTTGTGTTGACTGACATCATTGTTATAACTTGCCTTAAACCCTCAGAGAGTCTAGATTGAGTCAACACAATGTCCTTGAATGCACATGAATGTCCAGGTGTAGTATGAGGAGATTGAGCTTTTCCATGCCCAATTTCAGTGTGAAACTGGCTACTTTCCTTGGATCTCCACATTCAATGATGAATATTAGCAATATTCTTTTTAGGGTTTAAGAATCAAATCACTTGTGAGTCAGCAGGTGACAATGAAGTCGAGTTCTTGTATGTCTTTTTCAAAACCCCTACTTTGAGAAGGGATTTTGTCCAGACATAAGAGCAGTGTGTTGGTTGTGTTGTAATGCAACATGTGATCACAATCCACTAGATCTGCAGCTGATCAAACTAATGGAATTAGGGTTTAGGATGCAGATGTAAAACTCATTTTGTATGGGCTGTTTTGTGCACAGACCAGTAAGAAATATTACAGTGTTTATTAAGTGGTTCTATCTTGTCTCTCAGAAAGTAGAATATTGTTTCAGAGAAGAGTGCTGTTGACACAAATAGAAGGGCTGACATTTTTCTTGTGATGTGGGAAGTGTCTCTGAAACCAGAGCTTTTTGAAGGCCTGCGATTTGACTTCACCAAGCCTCTCAATCAAAGGTTTTCATTAAGCCACAGGTGTGGAGGTTTGCTTTTCCAATTATATATCTGTTGCCTTATTTTTTCTTGTATTGTATACATCTCTGTATCATAGTGCTTGGATGGAGGTGTCTTTTGCAACAAATACCAACAGATTACTTGCTGGCATGTTAGTGCATCACTCATTGGGACAGTGGGATAGTCATTCTGCTGTACCCTGTTGTAAAGTAGTCATAGTGTGATCCAAGAGTTAAGTTGTTTCTGAATGTGTTCACTGATGGATTTCATACAGTGTCACTCATGGGCTTAACAATCATGAAGTTGTGATTGTAGTAGAGCATTTTGTGGCTACAGGTATTTGTACTGAGCGTGTGTTTGAGTACACGAAGCAGGATAGTGCTTGATGCTTGGAGATTGTATCTGTGCAGTTTGTTCATGGGTTCTGTGGAGGTGCCATCTCAGGGAGCCCAAATCATCAAGGTTCCAGCTGCTCATTATGAGTTTGGAGCGAACCTTATAGACCAACGGGTTTATCTTCTATTCTTCTACTCTCCCTCCTGTTGTATATACTTGTCTTATCTGGGCTCTCTGTTTATATCTTTCTCCTTTCATTCACAAGTGCAATTCATCGACCAGGTTGACTTTGCCCATAGGATTCTTTGGTATGAAGGGTTTAAGGTGTGGAGACTGAAGAAAAGTAACATGGAACAGATGTTGCAAAAGAGATTGGTGGGTTAGGCTCAGTTTTTTCAAGCTCAATGTCTTGTGACTGTACTGATGGGATTCAGGCAGGTTCTGTTGTGACAGGTTGGCTATCTTAAGACAAATGCATCTTGAACATTTCATTGAATGTTTCAAGTCTAGGTCCACTATGTGGTTTTCAATTATGGAAGATCTTAAGATCATGAGTGGGTGTGCAGATGACAATGCTCATTGGACGTATCTTGACGGATGGTCGTATGAGTGCCCGGATCAAGTATGATGTTACTGATCGTTTCTCCATCAAAGTGAATGCTCAAGTAGGTTTGCAAAGCCTGTAGGTTATATAACCAAGCACCCCTTTTATTCCCATGTTAATTGATTCCCATGAGTTGTTTTTTGGGTTGCAGTTGCTATAAGTGATGACATGAAGTTAGTCTTACATTCATGGCTTATGTTGTGATGATGGTTTTGGGAGACAGATTACAAATGAGCCTCACTTTTCACAAGGGATGTTCCATTTTGACTATAGGGTAGGTGATCTCTGTCCATTTTTCCTTTCTTGCATGATCTTATTGGGGCATGTCAGTGACTGAAATTTGGTGTTCTTGATCCTTTTGTTTCATTGTCCTGTGGATGGAAAGTAGGTTGTACTGATAACTAGCTTGACTGAAGTCATCAAAGCCAGGAGCTGCCAGTTATCAACTTCAGAGGATTGCAATGTATTCTCCTGCTTGGAATTGCTAAGTCTGGGGATTGGATGTCTTGCTCTGGAACTTGAACAGGGAGGCGATTATCAGGCCCAGTTGCAATTGGGCAACAATGCTTTCTATGGGTTTAATTACATCCAGGTTCATAGCCAGCAACCTTTCTTTCAACCTCCTGGGCTTTGCCTCAGCCACATAGATTGCTTTTGTATGTGGTACCAAATGTGCAAGAGAAGATTTTTCAACACTAGTTGTAGGAGATGCGTGTTACTATTGGGTCACTGGCACATGACAGGCTACTCAAGTTTGTCTGGTATTTTTTGTTAATTGACCTTAGAAGGTGGAGGCAAACTGCTGTTGAGAATAGGTTGACCAGTGGGAACAGTAACAAGGAGAATGTGGTGGGCAGTACAGAGTGTAACACCAACACTGGCTTTGGGAGGAGAAGTTTTCTGGCTGGGTCAGCAGCGGAAGTCAGGCATTGGTTTTGCTGGCCGATACAATACTGATAAAGCGGTGTGGATATGCCTCCTTCAAACCCTGCATTTCCTATGTCCTTGATCTTTCCCAATTCTTGCCAAAATGTATTTTACCTGTTCACACTTGCTCAATGGTTGTGGAATTTTCATGTCTATGTAAGAGACAAAGTTTGATCCTGATTGATCACTTCTGCAAAAATCCCTAGATCCAGTCATTTTTTTTTTCAGTGTCTGCATTCTGAATCATGCTGTATATGCAGATAGCAACAGCACAATTTGCAAGCACTGGCATTTTGTCTCTAACCTATGTGCAAAGGGTATCAGACAAGGTAACTTCTCTATTTCTTCATTGCTTGGTTGTTTCCTTGTGCCTGCATTCTGCAGCTCAGTCTGGCTCAAAATGGTGATGAAGTTCTTTGAGTCTTTTGGATTGGTGTACATGCAAATAGTTTGTAGCTACTGAAAGCATTGACTCTGGAGAGCAAGACAGGAAGGGACATGGGTGGTTGGATTGCTTTGTTCTGGTGTCATGCCACTCACTGTGAGTCCCTCTGTCATAGAAGCTGATTGATGACTTTTGCACCAGGTATCATTGGCATCAGACTTTCTATACAATTGGAACACCAAGGAGGCAACTACAACTGTTGGCTATGACTACCTCCTTCGCCAGGTAGGTCTGGAATGTAGTTATATGTCCATTCAATGGTGCTTCTCTTGAAGCTCTAGTTGGATATATGTTCAGGTCTACATAACTAGTTGAACTTCACTGATGTGCCTACTGATTAGCTTGGAAATGTGGTAGCCTATCTAGAGGGACCTTACTCCCAGAAGGTGGCACTACCCAAGTTTTGAGTCCTATGATCTCTTCATCTAGCTTGAACTGGTTCTTTGTTAAGTAGGCCTGAGCTCAGGTCATATATGTATGCCCCTCCAAAGTTCTAGGGACAGATGCTGAACTTTGCATGAGAGATTGTTTCTAGTTCCACCACCAAAAATTTCCAGTGGCAATTTACAAAAGCTCTGGTATCTCCTTGTTAGAGAGTTAAAGAATGCATTGTTTGTTTTGCATTTGTGCAGTGCCGTTTAAGAGGTAGACTGGATACAAATGGTTGCGTGGCAGCTTTTCTGGAAGAGAGGCTCAACCTTGGAGTCAACTTTTTGCTGTCTGCAGAGGTGCTTACCTTGTATACTTAGGTTCCTTCACTATATTGATTTGTTTTGTGATCACTTCTGAATTGCAAAAGGTCTTGGTGCATGCAGTGAAAGTTCAGAGGGGCCTTGCCTAGAGAGGTTTTCCATCTAATGTTGTAAGCTTTCTCCCAATTGTGTTCTGTTTTTAAGTCTTTGCTTCATTTTACTAAGTGGTAGTTTTTTCTGTTGACAGATTGATCATTGGAAGAAGGACTACAAGTTTGGATTTGGAATGACAGTGGGCGAGTAGCTGATACCAAACTGTCGCCTGGGAAATGTGCCCACCTCTCCTTTCCTGTTCATATGGATAATGGAGATGAGATTAGTGCATTCAGTTTTGTCAGTCTAGCTCACAACATAAGGGATAGAGTAGACGGCAATTGTACTGGTGGGGTCTCCTGTTCTTGGATTACGTCATTGCTTTGTTTAGTGATGTATGCAGGGGTTTGCCATGGCTCTCCATGATGATTGACTTGATTACTTCACATAGCTGTGGTTTGGGTTATAGGTGAATTTTGGGCCCCCAAAATTGTTGCACATGTTTGCTGCTGTAGGCTTGTCAATGCCATTGATGATGAAGGTGATGGTGTGATGATACTTTGTGAGTGACCCTCTCAAGATTATGACTGCACTAATTCCTGTTTTGTTTGTTTTGGTTTGACTTGAACTGACACAACAGTAACTTGATAGTGTTATTCTGGAGTTTCCTCCAATCTCATCAATGTATCTGCTGCTATAGGCTATCAGAAGGCAACATTCTGGTTGAGGAAAACCTTTGTGTGAACTTTTGCAAGTGTCTGTGAAAGTTTCCTGGAGACAGTGGTGATCTAGTGTGCCCACTCTTTGCCACCTCTCATGTTGCATCTGGGGGAATTGTGTTGTTATCTTTTGGAACTTTGGATACATGTTTTAAATGTCATACCTGTGGTATGAGACTAATATAATTGCAGCTGCTCATTGACACAGCTGGTGATCAACATGGCCCTGCTACACAACCAGATTCCTTCTCTGATCTGGAATACTTATCGAACCCAAATTAGTTCCATCAGAATAGACCTCTTTAGAGGGTAACTCTCAATTGGCATTTGAACTGTATACCATCCAGTCTAAAGTGTTTTGTGGTCTTTACATGTGAAGAATGACTTAGCAAAGTCTTATTGTTTACTAGAGGTTATTTGCCTTATGAATGGAACCCACCTGCAATGGAATTTTTGACTGAGCAAGCAAGAGTACAATTGCCAGTTTCAATAATCATGCAGAGGTTAAAATATCTGGAGCTTGTGATTCATCAGCATCATCATCATCATACACATTTTAAACTCAAAAATAAAGAGGAGCTCATGATTACATGCATCATTTTTATCACACATGACAAACTCAAAAGATGCTTATTTGAGCAGGCCCTCAATCTCATAGAAATCCCATGGTTCTCTGGATGCAAAATTATGCATACTTTGCTCATAGACGCTACTATAACGAAGAACCCCCAAAAATCAAAGGTGCAGGAAGGACTGAGTTGATATATGAAAAACACAGGCACCTAGCTACTCTCACAAACCCTGCACAAGAGAAAAAAAATGGCAATGAGTCACAAGTTCGACAGACCCAAAAACAAAATTAATGCATATTAAACTCCAGATCACTCCCAGAAGCAAAAGCATTTTCAACAGTTACTGTGTAAAAGTCTGTAGAATTCTGAATACTTTGAAAGTGATTTTCAGGAACATTCAATGTAGCCTGGTGATGAGTGGTTAGTTCGTGTTCAAAAACTTGCAGTGGAGATTCAGGTAAAAAGATTAAAAGTCTACCAGAAATTTAAAAAAAAAACTACTTTCAGTGTCACACAATTTCTTGTTTGCAGACATGGATCATGACACTCTCCCCCATGGCATTTGTCTTTCCTCAATTTCCTTGCTGACAAGCCAAAAATGTAGAAGTTCAATACGGTTCCTGAGCCTAATATCCATTACTTGAGAATTTCATGATTGTGAGCTTGAGTCCTGATCCTCAAGTAAATGCATTGAGAATGTGTGAAGTTGGGGGATTCTAATTCTGAGTGCTTGGGGAAGCTGGGGATTGTTCAAACAAACCAGCTAGCTCTAGTTTTCAATGTGTTTCATCATCTAGAAAGGCAGCAATTTGTTGATGGAGGTGAAAAAGAGGGAAAAAATTGTATCATACTTTGGTTTGCAGAGATATGTATAGATATATAGGCAATGTTGTTTTCTGTTTCCTTCCTTGGATCTAGACTCTTTGATTGCGAAAAAAACTGCTACAGCTCCTTCAACTTCCTTTGTTTGTAGCTTGGCTCCACAAATTTGCTCCTGTTGTTGCCATCAAATCCCAATTTCTGCATGCATTGAATAGTGTGAAGGACAATTCTGTTGCATCATGGTGTGTGTGATGGGAGGGACATGACATAGTGTCGATGATCCATAAATGTTATGCACAATGAGCTCAAACAAGTCCTCATTCTGAAGGCCTTGGAGTTCTACTTTGGAAAACATCAGGTTGTTGTTGCTCGTGTGATCACTAGTGGCAGCACTAGCCTTCAGTCTGATGGCTGCTGCTGCAGCGGCCGTATCTGCTACAGCAGTGATTTCAGTCCCTGTTATCATGCCTGATCTGGAAGTTTTGAGCCATGTGCTGAATGACAAACTCACTCGCGGCCTGATCACATCCTGTGTTTTGCACTCATGTTTCCTCATCCCAGCAGCTCGCAACAAAAACAAAGGAAGACAAGAGATGGTGAAGCTCCGGGACTGGGGTTCCATCACATCACTTCTTCGGCTGTTATGAGACATTGCAGCAGCCTCATGATGGGATGTTCCTTTTGAACATTCCTTAGCAAATCTAGTGTTCCATGATCCCACACTATGCTCATGCAGCCAAGATCCAAGTTGATAATTCCCGATCTGTTGGCCTGTGATCGTTGCTGTAGCGTGCCCCTGCTGCTGCTGCTTTGATCCGCGTCTTTTAGTGCTTTTCAGATCTTTGTGCATGCTGCAACGCTTTCGGCCTCTAACCGGCAGCGCATTACATGGAAGACCAGTGTCCAGCAACGCCCCGCATCTCTCTATGGGGATGTCCAGCTTTGTGAACTCGCAGTTTTTGGCAGTCCTGCCTCCGAGTCCAGGAAGCAGATGTGCGCGAGACTTGAGCAACATCCAAAAATCTCCCGCTTTCATTCTTCTGCTGAAATATGGACTAGTACTCCAGCTGCTGCCTGCTGCTTCTAGCGGCGGATCCCGCCACTCCGTCGGTTTGCGTGCGGCAATGTCGACGCCTACTCTTCTGTTCACCCTGAACGGCTGCAGCCATGTCGATCTCGACTTTGTTCTAAAGCAATGACAACGACTGCGAGTTACGCCTGCAGGCGACTGGCGTGCGACCAGAGTCTTTTCAATCACTTCTCGAGATCGGCGAGATCCGTTTCTGCCTCTGTTCCAGGCGTAGTCGAAAACCTCCAGCAGCTCTGCCGTCGCCTTCTCCGCTGCTGCTTTACTCTCTGTCTGTACAGTACGAATTGCACATGGAGTATGCTCATGAGCAGCAAAAAAATATCCCAGCTGCTTCCATGTGTTAGAATCTCTCTGACAAGTCTAGTACTACGCACAATTCTCCAACTGCATTCGATGAGAATGAGAACAAGCGCGAGCTCATGGGTTCACGGTTTAGTCCCGAGCTAGGGAAATCATGACGTACTGAGACGAAGTTGGAGGGAGAAGCTCACCACCGTCCATCGGAAAGCTATAGCGCAGCCAAGAGTAAAGACCTCTGAAAACAAGCGCGGGCCTCGCGAAGACTTGCGTACTCCATGTTCAGTTGATGATGACTTGTAGAAGTACTCCGAGTCTGTGGGGGCTGCTGCTATCCTTTCATGGTGCACTAGCTGCTGTGCTGCACCGCGATTTTGCTGCAGCTCGCATTTCTTCCAGCTGCTGCCACGGAATCCATCGTCCTTGATCACAAACAACCTTGTCGACCTGCAGACCATAAAACCCACAGCGCCGAGGATGCAGCCATCACGAGATCAGCTGTGACCGACTTAAACATTCAACAGAAGTATCAGATCCTGTTAGAAGAAATTCCAAGACTCCGAAAGACTTTTAAGCATGATCAGCGCCGATGATCAGCTTCCAAGGTTGAGATAGTGAATCCGTGCCGGATGGTGAGTGAAGAGAGTTGCAAGGGAAGAAAATTTACCTTGAGCCTTCGAGGTGACCACCTGCTTCCCCGTATCGCTGAAGCCTGTGGCGTATGTGCTCCGCATTCCCTACATACACCACCATCACTTTCTGCGGCCTTAGCTTCTTCTCCTTCTTCTTCAGACCAATCCTTTGCTCATTCATTGCCGCCCATTCCGGCATCGCGAGACCCAACTCATACACTCCCGGCCCCCAGTTACTCCCAGGCAGGTTGTGCGTTCGATACCTCTCTACATCTTCCTTCCCTGCCGCATGACCCTTCCAGTCTTCCGGACCCACCAAGATCTGCCACCTCAAGTACTCAAGCCAAACAGGTTAGGCGCTCCGCATCCTTGTAAGACTCTTCTTCCGACAACAATACAATCAAATATTTGAATCTAGCTATGCTGCGCGACAATTAAGCAACATCCAAATTCAGGTTCAGATTCTTCCGTGAAATCTGTTTCCCCGGTCCGTCGTGTTCAACAATGCTGTTCTACAACTGTAAATTCTCGAAGCTATGTGAACACTTTGCATACGAAAATCCAGCCACCAGCAGAAGAGGATTTCTTGGGTAGAATCGAAGAAAGAAGCTAGAGAGAGAGAGAGAGAGAGAGAGAGAGAGAGAGAGAGAGAGAGAGAGAGAGAGCTCTCGACATCACGTACCTTCCAGTCTGAGAAAAGCTTATCGTGCTTCACATATGCGCATTCCTCTCTCTTCCATCGTTGATCGGCCGCCGCCACCGGCCGACGAGTTTGCGGTCTCGCTACATGAGCTAACTCCTCTGGAGTGACCAAACCCATTCAGCCAGTTCCGTCGGTGATCGATTCCCAGCAGCAGTAGTTTGCAGCTCGACTTCCAAATCTTACGACTCACCCCGGCAGCTGATTAAACAAATAGCAGCTGCCATGTTTGACACCTCTGTGACTATTGCAGATTCAAGCACTTGCTAGTCTACTGCGTGATGCAGTTTCATATCGCGAAACTCTACATTGCCTCGACAACTCCCACGTCATTCCAGTTCCTGCTGCTAGTCTGATTTTATTCCCCCATTGAGCAGCAGGAGCTTCTAGCTAGCAAGCTTGAGTCGTCCAGCAAAGAGAGCCTCGCGTGGGAACTCGGGAACTTGCCTGCTTGCAATCGTGAGCTGCTGCAATCTCCATCTTTTCCCAACTTCCGCAGTCTTTCCTCATACATTGCCAACAAGCTGCTCGACACGTAACCCAACACAGGAGGCTGAATCTGCTACACCTAAATCACCAATTCTTCAAACTTCGAGCAGGCTGAATCCGAGCCTCATAATTTTGCTCGAGACAAAACTACTAGGGATGCAACAGGAATAGCTACAGCAAAACATCAAGAAGTCTTCTGCACCTGCTGCTCTGTATATATATATAATCGGAGCTACGCTGCTACATCTTGGAAACCATGCTCCTCGCGTCCTACAATAGTCTAGACCCATACGGCGCTGCCATGATGGTTTTCACAAGCTGCAGCTACTACTACTACTACTACTACTACTACTACAGTAGAGGTCAGGCCCAAAAACCCAAGCCAGCAGCAACTTCGTAAAGACCATTATATATGATTCCAGTCAAAGCCCTAATCCACTCATGCTAGTACTCAAGCTCCATACTTTGTCTCAACATCCAAAACCCACTAACCTTCTTGCAGTAGCTAGCTAGAGGAATTTCCGACGCCAAGAGAAACTTCGTGCACGAGTACGGGCCTGCTGCAGATCTCTCTGTCTGTCTTCGTCTAGTGTAGTACCGCAAAACTACTACTTGAATGCCATGCTCAAACATATGACAATATTACTTCTTGTCTGCCGACAGACATATAAGGTGTGTGAGATTTGAGTGTGTCTCGTATTTGCTAGTCTCCTCCGCCGGTGGGCTCATTTACTGCCATCTTCCAAGACAAAACTTTTGACAGCTCAGTAGGTGTAATTAAGAAAGCTGGAGCTAGCAAGGTTGGCATTGCCGGATTGAGCCTCTTCCTGACGGACGCAACGACTCCTCTACCTAATAGGTAATCAATCTTATAGCTGATGCATGCGCGCGCTAGCGTGACTCCTGGCAGCAGCAGCAATGACTACGTATTTCCTCATATTTTTCTAGTGGAAACTTTTTTGGCTATGATTTTTGGACTGCCACAGAAACTTGGGCGGCTGCTATCAGAATCAATGCCATGCAATCTTTTTTGTTTTTTGTTTTGTCTCGATCTTTTTGTTTTGTTTGTTTGAACCTCGACAACCACTTGCAACATGGCCATGACTCACAAGCCTCTGAGTGGGATTTGATTGCTGGAGGCAAAAGCTCTTCTTGTCTGCACTCTGGATTCGGAAGTGATCGCAGTAAATCAAGGGAAGCTCTCCTGGCTTCTTCAAGGACTAGATATCCTACCCTGCTGCTGCTGCTGCCCCTCCCTTGCCTAGATTTCCAAAAAGTTGTTCTTTGGCCAACAGAATTGGTTCCTTCCTGATCATAAAATTTTTGTCACTTTATATTAAAACGCAGTTTTTTGTCTGGCCATGCAAGTTACGAAGCTTTTGTCTGGTAATGAAGTTTTTAGCTTCACATCAAGGGGATGAGGACAAAGAACTGCTCCCTTAAATATTGGCTTTACAGTATTGACATTAATACTACATCAAAGGACAGCCACCGTCACTGTAGAGAGCAAATCTTTGTGAGCTATTATACTAAATGTGTGATCTCTGTTAAAATGTATGTGAGCTATTATACTAAATATGTGATCTTTGTTCAAATGTCATGTGATCTACTATGCACCGTCTCTTCATAGTTATTAGGGGGTGTAAAGCACCGGCTTAATTTTGTTTAAAACAAAATATGGATGGCATGTTATGGAGCAGAATCTGTCCTCCACAAATGGTGAGGCATTTCCAAAACTGAAACACTCTCGCCAATGGGTATTCATGTAGGGTAAAGCCCCAGGATTGGGGCTTTAATGAAATAAGGGACCTTGAAGTGAGAGCTGAGGGTGCTCCTGAATTTTGATAAAGCCCTCAGTTTGTGTGGGCTTTATCCAACTTTAAAGATCAAACTTCTGCATGGCAAAAAACAGAAGATCTCACTCAAAAATGGAAGATCCCACTAGGAAATGGAAAATTTCACAGACAGATGAAATTCCCTTTCGATTTTTTGGAGGGAAATTCCATTCTATAATCAACATCCGTTTAACACACAGACTCCTGTCGAGGTGCTTTATGTTTTTGAAACAACTGGCCTCTATTTTTCATTTTGTTCCAATGAAAAAAAATGATATTCTAGTTGTGCTTTCCGCACGGTATGCAGGGTAACACCCTTTAAGCAGGTGTTACCCTACACATTATATAAATTCTCAAAGTTTTGAACCTTGTGAAGATGGACCAATTACATCCCAGATACCTACCTATTGAGCATGGCTTCAGGTTGTAGCATGCCATCTTCATAGTCAGGGTGCTCTATGTTGATGGACATGTTACAGCCTGTACTCATATGGAAGGTGGCAAAAATTGTACATAGTCCAGGTGTCAAAACCCAGACTGGAAGTTCTTTCACAAAGGAAGAACCAGACAGCACCGGTTCCTACCCAATTGTTTAGAATTTTTTAGCTATGGACTTATCTATTTCATGAGGTGGATAAGAATAGCCAGGTTCCAATGCATAGCTGTCCTACTTAACCCAATAAACGAATGCCGTCTCATTGAAACTTCCTTGAATCCTCCCTTATGGGGCAACTTTTGTCCAGTTATGAGTGACAGATTGTAATGTCTCTATTTGAAACTGGCTTGGCCTTTCAGGATTTCATCATGCTTTCACAATCTCTGAAGCATTTTCATCATGCTTTCACAATGTCTGAAATCATTTTCATCGTGCTTTTGCAATAAGTGCATCCTTTTCTCATCATGCATTAACAATCAAGTGAATCTTCACATCATGCTTTCAGTAGAAGTCCACGATTCCTTCATGGAGGACCTTCCCTAGGATACAAATAAATAAATTTCAACAACTAAATAAATAAATCCTGCCATGATGGGGAGATTGTGAATACTCAATACTTTTTACCAGTCAAAACACAGTCTGACAAACCTACTCTTTCCTCTATTGCCACCCATTTTTATGTGTTATTTATGCATGCCAAGCACCAAACTCCCAATTTTTTAATAAAAAGCAACACAACCCCATGAGCCCTTTGATCCCCCCTAAGGAAAGTTTCTGTCAGGGCATCCTTCAATGTCAGGTGAAGAGTAGGAATATCTTGGTCAACAAAGGGCTGGGACCCTTAAAAACTCCCTTGAAAACTTAGACGCAAGTAATGATTAAGCACAGCTTCTTTCAATAAATCTCAGAGAGTTTGCAGACAAATATATTAACAACAAACTCCTCTGACAGCAAATTAGAGTCTAACAGCTTCCAGAAAATAGGCTTTTCTAACACTTTACAACTTAAGCATCTGGACACCAAAGAAACAAACAATAGTCATGAGTTGCTTGCACAGTTGTTAGTAGTATATTGCAATGGGTGTGGGGGGGATCTTGGAAGTTCAACTTATTGGACTTTGATACAATGAACTATCTACAGTCTTTCCTGAGGAGGGAAAATGTTTGGGGCTTTGTTCTGTTCAAAGATCTTGAATCCTAGACAAGAAATTTAGTTATCACATTAGAAAGTTTTGTCCAAAGTACAACAAGAACTGTGCAATCACAGAGGAGGGTCCAGACTCCAGACTCCCAGAACTAGAACATGTTTCCCATAGCCAAAAAACATGTACATTTGTGCTGCCTATTGGTGTCGCCCTAAGTCTTTGGGGTTTCTAACATTGTACACCTAAATTACCTTGAACAGTATGTGCATATCCTTGGCTGATTTGTGGCAACTAAGTATGAGATTTGATGGTCATTTGACACATTTTGCAAAGGATTTTCACACAATTATCTGGTGCAAGTACTCTAGGTGTGACACCAGTTCTTCTCATTCTTAACCTTCAATTCTTGATTCTTTAAAAAAGAACATTAAACTCACTTTGGGGAAATCAAGTTTGGTTCCACATTTTTATACACGTCTTGAGCTTGGATATCGTTTAAGTATCAATGTTGTACAAATCAATTGAAATCACCATCTAATTCAATATTACAATCTAAATGCAATTATTTGGAAAAGTAATTATGCCTCCTAAACAGGCTTATTAGAAATATGTTCTTGGATTCATTGTATCATATATCTCATCAACACAATTCATGTATGTGTTAACTCTCAACCCTAGTCTTAGGCATGTAACCAAAGTTGAAGCAAGACAAATGAAGTGGGTTGGGAATAAACAAGACATGGCTAAAACACATTCCCAAGATGAGTAGGAAATGTGTGTCTATGCAAATGAAAAACTCTCATGACTCCCAAATGTGTCCCATTTTAGTCTTAATGAGCACTACAATATGATGCTCTTGCATTACCAAAAGAGATTTTATGAGTAAAAATTATGGTCACCTAAAAATTCAATGGTAAGGAGAAATTTGACTTCCAGTCATTCATATCATCACAAGTGAGGGACCAAATATGAATGTTTGATTGAAGAGCTTCATATGGCTTTGAAAATCTTTTTTCAAAGGCTATATGATAGCGTTGTAAAGGATTCAATTTGGATGTGTTTAAAAAAATTTATGAGTCCCCCCAAGTTTTCAGATTTGTAATTCACTAATTGTGGAAATCTCACTTTCAAGGGAATTTCAAGAAATTGTCATTTTGATGTAAGGGTTACAATGAGATATAAAGTGTAAGGAGGAGGGTGATATCTCTTTCCAAATTCAAAATGTAGTGAATCTTATGAGGACATGTTTCCCCATGACTACTCCATGAAGCAAAACCTTTTCCAATTGCACCAACTACCCGTTTTGTTTTGTGTAATTTGATATGATTAGAAGTTCAACTTGAAGAATCAACATCATCCTAGTCTTCATCCCAAAGCTTTCATCCACTTTGTTCAATCACAAACAGCTAGGGAGCATGTCCCCAAGATTCTTCATTTTGTTGCAAGAAGCAAAATCAAGTAATATTTTACAACAGATAGAACTTAACAATCATTAGAACTAAAAAATCCTAATGATTCAATATATGAACATGAAAAAATGTGAATGAAGATCACAACCAATTAAATTATTGAAAAGAAAGTGGATGATTCATTCATTCCTTTCATTTAGGGCTTAAGACATATTTATCATTTACTAACATTTTGAATTATAACATTTATTAATCTTTTGAAATATATATCCATCTTTTCATTGACGAGCTTTCACATTGCTCACCATCTTACTAAATTAAACATATTATTCAACTAATCCATGTATGAATCCAAAATAATTCCAAGGTCAAGATGGGCAAGAACTCAATCAAAGGAGCCAAAACTAAGCATTACGGTGCTTTTATGCTAGAACATGAACCAAACCTACACTCTTGGCTGAATGCTTTTCATAGAATATTCTTTAAAATTTTCACTTGTAAGTTGGAAAACTCATTAAGAAAATTTATGACCTAAAAAAATGTTCCATCATATTATTATATGAAGATCTGTTTTAAAAATCTCTTTCAATATATATATTATGGTAAATTTTTTTTCTCAAAAATGAATTTTTAATAATGTTTAATGAGTGCTTTTAAATATTATAGATCATCATTAAATTCATTTAAAATCATAACACATGTTTTCATAATATATTAAAAACATTGTCAATTTTTTTTAAAAATGATTTACAACATTAATATAAATTTTTGACTTTAAAACATGAAAAAATTATTGATTAAAATTGATTTGACTCCTATTAATGTGATTGCACCCGTTGAATAACAAGAGAAACTATAATTTATCATAGATTTGTTAATGTGTTCCATTTGAAAATCATGGTATTAATAACGACAAGTTGTGTTAAATAATTCAAATGAATGTTAAGGTATTCAAATTAAAAATCCATTTAATTCAATTGCAATTTTCGAAAATTATTTGAGGACCTTTGAAAGTGAACAAACAATGCATCATATTAAGAAATTTTTGCAAAGAATGTTTTTTGTTTAATATTTTAAAAATAAAGATGATAACAACCTATTAATCACACTTAGAAATCACTCACAATTTTTGAAATTAAATTTGCAATTTGTTTTAGAAGTACAAAGCATGTTTCAAATCCCAAACATTTCAAGAGTCATTTATCACATGTAAATGAATTATAATGTTCATGATGTACAAAAAGTTGTAGCTTATAATAGAAGAAAGTGATCTCTCAAATAATGAACACATTTGGTATGGTTTGAAATTGTGGTCATTTTTCATGACAAAACACAAAATCTAATACAAAATTTGCTCATTTTTAGAAATTCATAAATTTTATTCCATGATGATTAACACACAACAAGTGTTATATTTAACCAATTATAAGCATATTTAGTAACAAGTTGCACAAAACTTCATTCAAAAGTTCCTTATATGAAATAAAGTTTTTGGGTAAAAATTTGCATAGTCTTGGATTGAAGTAATCATGTTGGCTCCTTGGATTGTGTTTGCACCCAAATCCCAATCCATCATGCCAATAAAGGTATTTTTAAATTTGTCATCTTCTACATATTTACCCATTCATTTTCCTACTTATTAAGATGTTTGTTCAATTGCTCTCCCATGGATAATTGAATTAGAAACCCCTAAGTTTTCACAACCTTGGATAATTGGTTTGTAAAATTTTACATAGGAAAGGGACCTCATTTACTACTTTTTTAGTTATTAAATTAGAAATATAAATAGATGACATAAAAGAAAAGTCACCACCCTAACTAAAATTATCACTTTTGAATCCTTAATTAAAGTGACATTATTTCCATTTAAGTGTCACAATTTCTTAATTGTAATCCAATCCAACATAATAATCACAACACAAAAAATTAGCAAACAAAAAAATTCATTTTCAAATTATGAAGAACTATATAATAATATTTTATTTGATTTACCTTATGAACTGTGCAACTACATATTAACACTCTCTTTCACACCTCATTTTTTTCTTTCCACAATTGTACTATTGATCTTCATGTCTACATATATTTGACATGGTCATAATACTAATTTTGAAAATACTCAAATTACCTCTTGCAAACCGTCAATCTTTGTCTCCCTTATGCCTTTGTAAAAATGTCTATTTGTTGTTAGGTACTTAGCACATTACATATTATGTCAATTTCTATGAAATACAAGAGTTGTCCTTGTATGAAGTGGTGGTGAATCTAAACATAGTAATATGAGTCAAGTTCATTTCCTTAAGTGATTGCTTATTTTGAATCTTTTAAAAATATGCCACTTGAAAGTTGAAAAAATTCAAATCTGAATAAAAAATATGTTGCAATATAATATTATGTAAATATATGTTTAAAGAGTCTCCGTCAAAATATGTCGGGTTTGAAGATTCTTTCAAAAGTAACTTTTTTTATAATGTTTAATAAATGTTTTTGAATATTCTATCCTCATTAAATTCATTCTAAATCATATCATATGTTTGCATAATATACAAAAAAATATTTTCATGAATGTTTTTGCATGATTTGTAACATTAGTACAATTTTTGACACTAAAATATAAAAAATTAAACATTGATTATACGTACTAGATGGTATTTGATGTGTTTGGTCCTAACATGAAAATCTAACAAGGAAAAGAACAATTTGCATTTGGACAAAGGACACATATAGCCAATATTCTTTAGGAATTAAGAGCTTTGAAAATCACAAATCTAGTGCAATTACATTGCAAATTATCCTTCTATGACAATTGATTATTTTGCAAGTGCTAGTGAATGTGTTGTTATCTATTTCTTTATTTGGGCTATCATTTGATGATTTTACAAAAAGCATACAAGAAATGTAAAACATAAAATGTTATAATCTAAGGAACGATTTAATGGAACACCTTTGGGTGGGCAACAACAACTTTGATTGAACATAATTGTTCACATATGGTTAGCTTTAAGCTATTGCATTTGGTTTTAGCTTGCAATGTTTAAGTCAACTACTACAATGATGGGTGAAAACACAGTAATGTGTAGCACTTTTAAACAAATTTTGGGCAAATTAACATTATGTAAGGAAAATATTTTGAATCACATGAGCCATGTGGCAAGGTGTTCATAGACATCCATCATTAAGACTTTGCCTACTCTAATTTAAGTCATGAAGATTTTACATTTGAAAGATGAATGTCTAAACTATTTTAATGAATAAATTCGTTTAGTTTAACAACTCATATTGTGCGACATGTGCTATTATTTAATGTCAAATTACCATTTCAATGTAATACATGTCACAATAAACACCACATGTTATACATCGTAATGGATGAAATGATAAAGTTTATTTCACACGTGTCATGAATCATGGCTTTTTATGTCAGAAGAACCACATTCTTTTGTAATGTTTTTTCAGAGTTTATTTTTTATTCAACACCATAATCATGGATGCTAGAAGAGATGAGCATATTTTCAATACCTTTTGGACAAGTTTGCATCTGTTTCTCTTCAATTGAATTTGATTTCAATTCAAGTTGCATGCAATGTCATTTAATATTTTCACTCAAATGGAACTTAATTTCCAAATAATCAACTCATTTTTTTCATCATTTCAATGTCAATGGTAAGGCATAATATCATAGAGCTTAAGTAGTAGTTATAAAATTAGACCAAAGCCTTTGCTTACCACTTATCCTTTCACAATTTAACTTTCCCTTGAACTAAAGGTTGCCACTTGGGATGGCATCCCATACAGAATGTTGGCTCAGGCTCATTTGGGGCCCCCAACATCATAATGAATCATCCAAAGGGGAGTCAAACCTTCCAATGGTGGGGACCCATATGGTGATTAGACCCATAAAGCTCATCTGCTTTGGACGGTGTGGTTAAGTGGCTGCCCATGAAAAAGCAGCAACATGGTGGATTGTGAGTTTAGATCAAGAAAGGCAAAGGCCCCAAAAACTAGGAATGTGCCATTCCTTAAGTAATCTGTCCTTCCAGCAACAATATTTCACATCTAATCCAGTGTTGGAATGCCATTAGAGCATCTCCACCAACGCTCAGCATGTCACCCTGCAGTGGAAATATTGGATGAGGTTCATAAGTCTTATGAGTCCAGTAGATCGATCCACTGGAGCACTCACTGCTGGGACCATGAAAAAGTTCAGGCTTTCAAAGCCCTGGAACAGTCTAACACACACAGTCAAATGACGTTTGTTGACTGATCCCTGTTTTTGATTGGCTGCATTTATTGACTGGTCTCTGTTTCTGATTGGCTAGATAGTTTGATTGGTCCAAGTGGGTTGCTATTAGTAGTCTCCCACCTGCTTGCAGTCCAGTTTCAGTTTTACAGGTGGGTTTTTGGAAAAGAGTGAGTAACTAAAACTTGGATGTGAGGAATATTTTTGCAGGGTCACGTATTGAGTGTTGGTGGAGATGCTCTTATATATATGATGTATTACATACCAGCCAATAAACTATATGCTGGCTGGTATGTAACACTGGTATAGTCCATGAGTTGATTGTGAAACCTAAACCCTAATGCATTGAAGTCCTGAAATTTTCATTAGAGCTGTGTAGCAAGCAAGCAATTGCAAGTGTCTCTGGCTTAACTCAATCCCGAACAAATTGTGGACTGTTTGATGTCACCCAAAATTGGATGTGTAAATGGTCATGCATCTAATGAAGTTTGCTTCTTCAGTGAATCGTAAGACACAAATGGCATTACTGTTTATACAAAGTCATGGTGAGAGAGTACGGAAGGAAGTTGTGTCATTTTTTTCTGGTGCAACACATTCAAGAACTTGTCCATGTTGAGAAATAATTATAGTTTCTGCGGGAGTAAGTTATAGAGACAGAGTTAGTTACATGCATAAAGCAGTGAAGGAGTGTGACCAGAAATGACCATCTCTCTCTCTCTCTCTCTCTCAGAGAACATGATTGGGTAATTCAGTCTGGTACAGCATCGTGGGGCTTATTTGTTAGGGGCTGCTTCTTTGACAATTCCTCCCCAGGTTGCAACACATAATACTAAACCCTGAAAATGCTTGGGGAATGGGTGTTCCAAAGATGCAAAGACAAAAAATGAGCTGAGCTGGCTGGCTTGTGTCAAACAGAATTGTAACACTTGTAACAAAGATACCTACCCAAAGACACACATTGCATGGCTTGGCATTGTCAATCATATTGGGGTACACACAACACACATCACTGATCAGAGCCACAGTGTCCCCACTTTGGCCTTACTTGCCTTCCTTCACTTACCTCCTGTGAGTTCATAAAAACTATTGATTCCATTCGAGTGTTGAACTTGAAACTTGAACTCTCTCTTGCCCTGTCGGCCAAGCAGAGCCAACAAAGGGTGAATACAGTTTTCATTAATTGTGAAATGTGGTGCATGAATCACCCACTGTCAACGTAGACAGTCTGCTATTAATGCTCAATCTGCAAAACTTTGATTGCTCCAAGTATCCTCCTTAACCATGTTTGTTTCTTCATGAGGCTGAAGAGGCAACTTCTTTTCTTCCTCAACAAATGGAACTACCCATTGCAAAGAGAAACAAGTACAAGTCCATTATCTTTCAACACATAATAGCAATGGCTCCCAAAAGCATTCCTTAAAAATAACCCAAATATTTATGTAATTTTATTTTTTTAAAATTAGGGCACATAGTTCAAAATAGAGATTATGTCATATTAATTATGTACAATCAATCAAATGTAATAACTTATTTAAAATGTAGGACCAAGCTTATAGTTTATTTTATGAAGTTGTTCTTATGTACTTAGAGAAGGAAACTAAAATTGTCAACCACAAAGATGGAGAAACACATTGATGAGCATCCTTAGGGAAGATTTAGCCAAATCTGGTTACAAACCAGATATGAAGTACAAATGTTTAATCACCCTTTTATATTTATGACTACACACTGAATATAAAATATAAAAATCTCGCCATTTTCACTTATATATATTTTCTCACCTTCAATGAGTGAAACCCTCCCAAATAAATTCATTTTCATTTTTTTTCTTTTTTAATTTCGCTTTTTTTTTTTGGGGTCAAAATTTCATCAAATTAAAAACAAAGGCTGCTAGCGCCCTTGATGCTGGGACCCTCAAATTAAATAAATTAGGGGAGACCCTGGGGAGCAGGCCTTCCCTTATACATAACTACTTAAAAAACTTCATTAAGAATGGTGGATGCTTGCTTGCTGTTTCTAGTTGATTGGATGCTAGTTTCAACGTTAAATGTGTATAATATGGATGTATAAATACTAATAAGGTAAAGTATCTGGTAGAAATTTCAGCCAACTTATAATAAGTAATTTTAAATTCTGGGAATTATGAGATAGGATATGCACTTTCAAAAAATGTCATATAGTACCTATTTTGGCCTTAGGTACTCAAACTATGTCCCCAAATTTCTGCCCCTGCCATTAGCCTAGGCCAAAAATGGTGACCAACAGTTTTGGGGAAAGAAATTGCCAGTGGGAAGCTCTACATGTGCTCAAAGGTCTCTCAATTTATTTATTTTCTTTTGAGTTGGGTTGGGGTGGGCGGAGATTTTTTTCTCATTTTCTCTCCTTCCTGTAGTGTTCTCATCAGGTTCCCAATGAGTTCTCATCACGTTCCCTATGTGGTTCTCACTATGTTCCCCAACATGTTCCCAATAACACCTTTTTTTTTTATAATCCCATATGCTTTGGCAAATGTATATAGATGGGCAACAAGGGAGGAACACCACCCTTCTTATACATTGGGGATTGTTGCGTGGGTCCAGTCTTAGTGATAGTAAAATTTTTGTTTCATATCACACTCCCACTTCAGAGTGGAATGGAAATTTCTTTTTCAGTGACTGTCCAAACTTCTGACTTTCATAAGAGGTTTTTCCCTCCTGGGCCAATCAATCAATTTATTACAAAAACAATATTGTGCCACAAGCCCCACCTCGCTCATTTAATTAATTTGAATCACACTAAAATCACATGTATCTAAGTGAATACCTTTCTTGTCTATCTTCATGAAAATCCATGTATTTGTCACATGAGAGGTAAGTAAAAAGGTTGTAATGCTTTTGATTCAAGAAACATAATTCAAAGATCATTTTGTGGTGCTAATTGATGTCATTACCCTCATTTATTTATGTGGTGTAAAAACAAGGCATCATCCACCATATGAAAAGGTTTGGATTAGATAGTAGCATATAGGATGGATCTATGTCAATAGATCACAAGTTCTTGCAATGGCATTAAGTCTAGGTGTAACAAAAAGATTTGCAAATTCCTCCTCCCACTTGGAATTGAATAGAATGGAATTGTTTTTTTCACTATTTCCACACTCATCACTATTCCTTACTTCCATAAGAGTTTAAATACATTCAGGCCATGCTTTAATTCACTTTTGTTTCCACTCCCTATGTATTAATTATATCACATGGTGATCAAGAGAAATATCATTCAGACTTTAGAGATCTGATCTTGATTAATGCCTTGTGGTTCTCTTGCTTTTCACAATATTTGATATGCTGCATTCACCTTTTTAATTGATAACATTTTCCAGTTATTGCTATCTGCCAAAATTGTTGAGAATCGAACTCCCAACTTGTGAAATTTTGTTTTTCTGTCCCAAGTTCCAACCAGTGGGTTAATATTAAAAATAATAAACTTAAAACGTATTTTGCATCCTTATTCCTTAATTGTTGAAAATCTGGAAAATATAATTTGAAACTGCTGAACCTCATTTTCTAAAAACAAATAAATATTTGACCAAAAACTGTTGATTAGTAGTTGTAAGCAAGGTATATACCATGCAAAAACCTATATACTAGAAACCAACAATGGTGTACACTATATGCACTCACCTTATTTCATGGAAAAAGCTAGATTAGACCTATTTGAACATTGATAAGACCACTGAAGAAACACTTGAGTGGAATATGGCTAAAAAAATTTGGAAAAAAAAAAGAGGAAGAATTTTGATAGTCCACTGAATGATTCCATGAGGTAATGAAAGAAATGGTTAAAACACTAATGTAGAAAGAAGAAAAGAATCAAACCCAAGTACCAAGGTCCCAAAATTCCAAATATGAATTATGCTACAACAAATTCAATGGCTTCTATTGAAGTTGTTAAATAAGTCCTATATTGGTCAGGTCAGGTTTTTGGGCCCTGCCCCCACAGGGACAAGGACTATTGCATTGGATCCAACTTTTGGAAGTTTTACCTTATTAGAACCGGTTTCACATTAGTTGAACACGTTTGTTCGGTGAAAGTGTTTAGACTGTTTGGATTGGAACGGATTTTTTTGGTGTTTAGAGTGTGGTAGATGTACAACATCTTACCTATTGGCAGGGCCAGCGTGTTTGTGATGCCTGGTTTTAAAGGAGCCATTGGGTTTAGGTCTAATTGTTATTTTATAAAATGGACGACTTGTTGGTTTCCAGTATAGGAAATGTTCTTAAAAACTAAAACATATTGATAATGTTATAATGGTGGCATGTACTAGAAACCAATGTTTTTACTTTTTTGTGAAGGTTACAAACTTCTTTAAAAAATTTCAAGACAATGAGGTAAATGCACAAGCATTTTTCCAAGGGATTTTTTTTCAAAGTTAGATTCTTTTCAAGAAAACACATCCTCCCTACCACCTTTTGTTGTCTCATTCTCCTCCAAATTATTGAACTCCAAGAAATAAATGAGTTGGTATCAATCTACATGTTAAAACTAACAAGGTTCAATGATAAGTGAAGGAAAAGAAAAAAAGTTATAGTTTCATGAACCTTAGATACTTAGATATACCCTATACCTACACCTAAGACTCAACCCTAAGCAAAAACACCTTAAGACCCAACAGGTCAAGTCTTTTGCCAAATCCCTCTGACCCCAAGCTTTCCCACCACTAAATCCACCAAGGTGGATCTTGTGGTGAGTCTTCCCCATTGAGACTTGTTGAGCCAAGTGCCTAGACCCTAACCCAAACTTAGGTTGAAAACCAGACCTAGACCAACAATGGTTCGAATTAATACATTGTGCAAGTATTTATTTTGAAGGGAAAGGAAGCTATGGTCCTGGGTATTTTTTATTTATTTATAATTAATAGAACCTCCAAGTAAGATCATGATTTAAGATTTTTTCCATTCTACCAAAACTTCGAATAAGGTTAATCTTGTTGCTTTCCCCAAAACATGGTGAGGATCAAGGTTAATCATTTAGGGTTTCTAATAGTAGGTGGGCCAGGACATTGTGGGTTGGGTTTAGGGTTATCAATTAAATTCACATAACCAAAAAATGTCAATTGAAATTATGAAATACATGCAGTTTTTGATTGAGGTGTCTTATGTATCACATGTATGAAATCCATGTCATACACATTTTGCAAATTTTTTTTGTAACCAAAGATAATTCAAAAACTAAAATTGTTAATCCCCTTAACACCCATAATCACATTTGAAGATGTTTTTTTAGGAAGGGCTTTTGGGCAAACTACACCTATAAAAAACGTTAAAAACTCATCTTACAAAACCCACATGATAAACCATTAATACATCCAACAACCAATATGTGACAACAAAAGTCCATAGTTCTAACTAATTTCCTCAAATGGAGATACATCTTAGGAATCCTTCTAACTATACATATTTGGTTCATGCAAAAATAGAGCAAAATGAAGAACTCACACCACAACAAATTAACTTTATGGCCCAAGATGCACAACTAACCCAACACATAAAACTAATCTTATACACAATTGACATTATATGTAACAACTAATGAACATGACACTTGACCTCAAATGACACACAACAAAGTCACAACATGAAACAAATGCACAATTAACATATGGGACCTAAAATTCCACAACTCAAAAATCAAAACAACCATATTTCATAATGTAAATGGTTGAGATAGTTTAGGTGACAAGTGCCCACCACACAAATTTGACCTAGGCATCGCATAGTGCAAATGGTGCACATGACAAGTGCCTAAAACAAAGATCATATTTTAAGGGTTCATCAATATATGTAAGTGGGCTAATAAAATACACAAAATATGAATTTCATATATTTTGTGCAAGTATTTGAAGTGAGAAGGTAACACACCTTGGGTTGTCAAATGGTATTAAGGGTAAACACCTTGTTAATTCTTAGAATATATGCCACCCAATTATGCTCCTTAGTTCCGCACTTGGGGTTAGGGCATGTAGGAGTTTCAATATGGAATTAGGATGAAAGCATTGTTAGTGTGAATTCACAAAAAAAAACTTAAGCTCAATTTGGATAAAATTTATTATTTGCACTTTTGTCCCAAAGTTTATGGACACCCATGGGATTTGAACTTCCAAAATGGGAATTCATTTTGGAATGTTGGGACTCATTTCATTCCCTTTTTCACACCTTTGGGAATGTGTTTGAATCTTTGGACACTGTCCTAACCTACATTTCTTTTCATGTTTTAACTTTGGTTACAAGCCTAAGGTTAAAGTCATGACAAACGAAATGGTGCCCATCTCACAATTTTCATATTTTTTGGGGCATTTCAACATTAGTTAAAGATTCAACAACTTTGTGGTTGTGTATGTTTCCTCTCACTATTAACTATCCTTTTCATCTTCATATGAGAAAGTAAGGTTCTTCAATTCATGGTTGTCCTGTCTTGCTTTCTATATTTTTAATGGTTTAATCTTGTCATCATGGCCTTAAGGTTTAATGGTCAAAGGGTGAATGCATGGTATGGTGGTTCAATTTCAACGAATAAAACATTCCATATAAGTCCATTCAGTAATGTTAAAATGGTTATCTATTAGTATATCATTAATTAAATAAAGGATTGTATAATGGTTTAAATTAATAAATTTAATATGAAGGGTAGCTCACTTAGATATTTCAATGCCATTTGCTATAGTGAAAATATAAAATTAAAACCAAAAAAATTGCAACTTGTAAGGACATATGAAAAAAGCCCCATTTTTTATCATTCAAAAGTCCATAATTTAATTTTGGCTTAGGTTTTTACAACAAGGATTCCACATATGAATATATGATGTCAAATTATATCATATATTGAGTCCCTATAAATGGTTTGCAGTGAAATTGAATGTCAAGATCTCAATTTTATTTCATCTCAATTTTATTTCATTCCAATTAGTTATTCAATCCATTCTTTTAATTTTGAAAGTCCAATATTAAAAATGAATGTACATTTTTTGAAAAAGAGTTGTACATATGTATTAATAATCAAGTTGTTAATCTAGATATATTGGCCAATTGACAAATCTAAACATATTTTTTTGGCCATAAGTGTTCAAACCAAAGGTCTCTTGCAAAAATCATGTGCATGACACACAAAGTGAGCCACCATACCATTACATTCACCCCAAATCCTATAACCTTAAACCCACTTTTGATATTCAATTTGGATAATGAATTATGGTCCAAAGTTGTGTGTAACTACCTAACTAATCAACATCATCTACAAGTTTGATTTAGTATGATTGTTTTTAACCATATAAACATTTTGCCCTGTTTTAAGTGATATTATCAAAGTTTTGAAATAAATGACATCGAAAGGCTAAAATTCATGCAATGTATGTGAGGGAAAAATGGTCATGTCTAATCCAAATTGTTGCATTTGTTCTATTTTATGGTTATAACATGGTGTGTGATGCATGATCATCAAGAATCAATAGGTGGTGATGGGTTTGAAAGATTGATGCCACGTATACAAATTTGTTGAGGAATGAGGTATATTTATTGAAGAAAAAGAGGCCCTCCACACTTTCTTTTGCATTGCCATACATGTGTTCGGTCTATGGAACTTGATGTAATTGTTTTTAATTTGCTTGTTGTGAAAAATGTGGAAGTTTAACAAAATCATCCATGATGCATTTACAGCACATTTCGTAATTAACCATTTTTAGGATTTGGGGATGGTGTTGGGTGAAAGCATGGTATTTTATTAAAAAAAAGTTGATGAAAAAATATCAAGTTTAAAAAGAAACTATTTTTCACAAAAAATAAGAAAGTAGATTCAATTTTTACTTAAATTTCATTTTGAAACCATGGTGCTTTCCATTGGGTTTGTATTAAGTTGGATACAAAATTTGAGAAACTTTGGAATAATAAAAGTAAGGACATGTACTTTTGAATTTGATTGGCCAATATGGTGTTCAAAAGTACTTTTTCATTAGAAAATTTAATGAAATAGATTTGTGTGAAGTTATAACATAAAGATCATTATATATTCAAAGGAAGGAAAATAAATAAATTTTATTTTCTCTTTGGTAGAATATACTTAACACATAATAGAAATAAATGTTACACCATAAAAAGTAGACTTCAAAAGTTACTTACTTTTTGAAAAGTCTACTTGAAACCTACTTTTAAAATGTAAAATTAAAATGTTAATCCATAATAGTGAAGAAGTTTTCTTTTTCCATCATTTAAGTAAAAATATTAAATGTATAATAATTTTATGATAGGTTTTAGTCCTATTTCTTGTTAGTTTGACAAGTAAACTACCAAAGTAATTGAATTGTATACTTTACCATGCTTTCAACCTATTGTAAATTAGATGAAATTTAAGTACATTCAAATTAATAGGAGCCAATGGATATGCAACCAATGTTTGGTTTTTCATGTTTTAATGTTTAAAATTATATTAATGTTGTAAACATTTTTTTAATGTGTTTACATGACAATGTTTCAAATATTATGAAAACACATGCAATGATTTGGAATGAATCTAATGAAAATATAGTATTCAAAAACACTCATGAGACATTGTAATTATTTTTTTCTGTTGCTATTAAATTTTTTAAATGGTTAACCTAGCTAAAGTCCATCCCCTTGCCAAAATGAATTATTGAAGTAGGATATTCAAATATGTTAGCCGCATATGCTAATCAAATAGACTAATCGACCATGTTGTTAACCGAAATACTATAGTTTGAGAAGTTGTAACTAACATGACTAGTATAAAAGAATATTTATTCAACCATGGATGGGAGATGTTATTACAAATATTGAAACATTTTCCATCTCTAAACTTGAAAGTGCTAAATAATTAATTGTAATAGTTGATGTTATTAACTAAACATGATATGTATACATTATTTAAAGTATTGTTGAGTGGTGTTAACTTTTGAAAAAATGTTGTAATAGAAAGCCATTATGTGGTTGTGTTCATCTAACGATATTTTAGGTAAGAATGTAAGTGAACCAAATAATGAAAATTCCAAGTTCAATGGAGGTATATAATTGCCCCAATTGCCTTGGCACTTGGTGTTTAAGGTAAATGAAATAAGCTAAAACCCATTAGCAATTAAAAACTAAAAATGTAAAATCTTATTGCTAACAACATCACAAAGTTACGAGCTTCATCAATTTGTTCAAAATTCACATGAAATTTGTTATTTCATGGGTTTGTGTTACACATGAATATTGTGTGTTTAAAACACATGATATCCAAATGTAAAAAACACAAATTCATGAAAGAATGGTTTTTCATATGATTTTCATTATCAAATCGTGGGATGGGAAGTTTGTGATGAATTGCTTAATGGACTCTTAAATGATTCTTAAAAGATTTGAAATGAATATTTTTGAGGAGATTTTTAAAATATATATTTACATAATAATATAATGGAACATTTTTTGGGGTTACAATAAAATTTTAATGAATTTTTTTCAATCTATAAATGAAATATTCCTAAAACGTTTTAAGAACATTTTGATAATAAGTAGTCATTAAAGGTGTTCCATTGGTTCGTATCACCTTGAATGTACCCATATGCATTTGGCCAAAACATGTGTTCTAGATTATTAGTTTGTTTGAATACCAATCTCATTCAAATTCCATATGTGATAACATTGTACCTATGCTAAATGTATAATGCTTGCAAGATTTGAAAAAATGAACCACATCATTGTTTGGTCAAACCTTGTGTTTTACAAATTCAACCCCTTGAGCAAGGTAAATATATGGAATTCCAATTGTGTTCAAAATTGTAATTTTGATCCTTACTTTTGAAAGCAAATGCAAGGTGGTGTGTGACCTTTAAATAGCTCCTAGATTTTTTCATTCTACATGATTTGGTGGGTGATTTATTATGTGAACATCCTTCGGAAATAGTGGAGTTATGTGAAATGGTAGATGTCAGGGTGCACAATATTTTGCCTAAAAATTGTTAATCTATCTCAAAAGTGTGGTTTTGAATTTGTACCAAGAAAAATACACTTCAAAGTTCATTGGACACTAAAGTCATAATACATGGATTTCACAATTTGAATGATGAATCATTGATATCAAAAGGTTTCTAACTTCAGTTGTGTCATTTGTGATGGAATATGATATGCATTTAGTAAGGTTTAACATAAATTAACCTTCAATGTCAAATGAATAGATCAAATTTAAGGCTTTCACAACAATAATTGCAACTTAGGTTCTAAAATTCGAGCCACCTCCAAACCAATGACAAATTTACGAAGTGTTACTGAAATAACGTTAGGGCTTTTTAAATGTTTAATGGTGGTATAATCTTAGAGTTATAATAAAAGCTGGGGCAAGTAGTGAAAGAGCTCCTTAGGAATAGTCCTTTTAGAAAGTGCATTAAGCTCGTCTCCCCTTTTATGTTTATTTCTATTAAAGGCAAAATGTTTTCTAGGGTTATTCACTTCATTGTTGTGTACCACACAACTAAAAGAAACATGAAAACCATTATATTACCTAGTAACCCATTCATTGAAATTTACTATTAAGTTTCAGTATCCCAATGAGTTCAAAAACAAACTCCAAAAAACATTTATTCTCATGAAATTTTGATTTCAATCATTTTTTTGGCCAATTTGGTAAAACAATTTTTTTTTTAATGTTTAAAACCATTTTGACAAGAAGGTGCAAATGAGATAACATGAGCCATACTTGCCTGCTTTTTAACTGTTTTTGTGACTACTTTTGAGAAAATATTCTTAAAATATTTTTGAAAAAGCCTTTGAAAAAATCTTTAAAAATTATGATAATTTTTTTTACAGTACTTTGATAAGCCTTGCATTAAAAATTTGTCAAAATATGTCATTTGGAAAAAAAAGAGAGTTAATAAACATGTCCTTTTATTATTTAAAAACATTGGTTACAATGTTTTATTAATTTTTTTTCATAATTTTTATTCATTTGATTAATTTCAAACTTATTCACAAGTTTCATGATATATTATGTATGTTATCATATAAGTAAATCCTACAATTTCAACATGAAATTAAATTACATTTTCAATAAAATGGAACATTAAGCATTAGTTACATTTGCTATGATATGTGTTACCATGATTGCACCCAAGACCAAAGTAAGCTTGAGCCAACACAATTTATTAAATAATTTTTTAAATCAATTTCAAAACTCAGACTTCAAGGTGACTAAAGGAGTATTTCCTACTAGATTTTGGATTTGTTGGTTAAAGATCTCACAAAATTGATGAAGGAAACCAAAAAAAAATTGAGTATTGAAATGACTTCCACAATTGTTGGTGGTGATGATGAAGTTCAATTTCATTGTCTTTTTTAGCAAATTTACCAAACTCATACACATTTTGAATCCATAGATGATATAAAGTTTTTTAAGCAGCAACACAACATTGGACATTAGTTGGAGAATTATGTATCATATTCTAATGGCATTTTTCATTTTGGTACACTAGATATTAGAACCTTCCTAACACATTTTGATAGGTTCCTCTTCATTATTGATAGGCTAACTTTCATATATTACCCTCAAGTGGATGGATGGACTGGTTATAGAAGGTACACTTGTGTCGTTGACTAGTTCATGGTAATCAACACCCTTTTGTTGGTTATCTAGTCCATTTCCATTTTCTCATTCAATAAAATTTACCATATCTATTATACATTCTCAATCTAATTCCATTTTCCCAATGACCAAATTAATTTTGTTTCTTTTTTGATAAATTGATGGATTGTGTGGGCTCATGGGTTCAATTTTGTTGTGTGTAATGACTTGTTAGAGATTTCCCAATGTATTTGGAGGGCACCTTAAATGCATAATACTCCCTTTTAGCACTGAAGGTCACCTTTGGTTTCTAGGTGAGATCTTACATTTTTGTTAATGGCCCACCATTTGGTTATTGTTTTGGGTAGGCACCTTATGTTAGTTACACTTATGTTTACAAGCCTTACCTACCTACATGACAAAGTTTTCCCAAATGATTACAGCTCTATCCATGAGAACATGAGAACATTGATTACATAAAGCACCTGAAGATTTTTTCTTTGTATTTGAAAGCATCTTTAGTGTGGACCTCCCACATCGAAGATGCTTCCTTCAATCAAAAGGAACTATTAGAGACCTTTTCCAATTCAAATAAAAAGTTTTATACTTTATGCTATGGAAGGAAACCCTAAATTTGGAGCCTACACCTTTGAGGCTATGACCTTCATAATAGGGAAGGCCCTTAAGAATAGGCCTTCCCCTACATGTAATAATAAATAGAATCATCCTTAAGGTAAATTGCAATGTTTTTTTGAAGTGTCAAAATATCGTCAAATTTTGACCTAAAATTTACCTCTTCTACCTAGGATAAAAATTAGAGCAAAATCACCTAAAGGTTACATACCCATGAATGTTTTTTGCCTATGGTTTATCCTAAACCTTAAGGCCTAACATTACACATGACAAGCTTGAAATTTATACATCCATTAGACGGTGACAATGCCTATTTGTCAAATTGTCATCTTTCGTTAAAACAATGACAAAGTTATATAAGGCTTGTCATTTGTTGCATACAAGGTGGTGATTTTCACCATCCTTGGCAATGTAATTGACATTGTTGTTGCCAAATTGTGTTATTGGTAAAACTTAGGATGCATTCCATGTGCGTTGTGCAAGGGACCATTCAAGCAACAAGTTGAAGGCAGATATTGATTCTTTGATTGTTGAAAACCAATTGGTATTTGCATCTAGCCAATGAGTAGCAACTTATAACTTCCTAGTGCCCACCTTCAAGCTTTAAACAATGTTGGGATTCAGGATTCAATGTGGATGGAATTTGAAATTTGGAATTTAAATTCATGTGTGCATTGTGTGTGTGGTTTTGCTAACACTTATGTGCTCATTGCTACCTAAGCTTCATTCATTTGGGATGGGTTCTAGAGAATTAGAATAACTCGCAACTTGTAACTTCAAAATGTCAAAAAGGCATTAAGGTCTCATAAATCAAAAACTATAAAACTAAACTCTTATAGTCCTTTGTCATTTATGTATTGCATGAAATTGAATTGAGTATCCTTGCTTTTTGTTGAACATCTTTCATTCAATTCCACATCAAGTTTAGGGTTTAAGGTTTAATGGTCATTTGTTTTTGTTGTCCTTTTTTCACTTGTTTAATTCGTTTCATTGAGCAAGGCTCCAAGGTCTTACAAAGTAGCAATTGCACAATGGAGAGGTATGATTTTATAGTTGTCATCTTTGCATTGCATTTAGTTGAATCAAATATTATATTTGTTGTTTGTTGAACATTTCTCATTTATTTCATCTGAGTTTAGGGTTTAAGGTTTAGTGCTCATTTTCTTTTCTCATCCCTTGTTTTCATAGTTTAATCCTTTTCAATGTGCTCACTAGTTCAATCCTTTTCATTGAAGAAGGCACTAGGCTTTTACAAAACAATTGTTGATTTTGTATTACATTTAATCAAATTGAATCCTTGGTGATTTCTATTGAATGTATTTCATTTAATTCATTTAAGTTTAGGGTTTACAATTTAATGTTTGTCTATTTTTGTTGACCCTTGTTTTCACTATTTAGTCTTTTTTAACATGTTCACTAGTTTAATCCTTTGCATTAAGCAAGGTTCCAAGGTCTTATATATATAGATATTTAGTAGTTACATAATATAAAAGTAAGATGTTATATTTGTAATTTTTACATTACATTTAGTCAAATCAAATCCTTATTTTCTATTAAGTATTTCTCATTCAATTCATTTAAGTTTAGGGTTTAGGATTTATTGTTTATCTATTTTTGTTGACCTTTATTTTCATTGCTCTTCATCCTTTTCATTGAGCGTGGCCTTTTGCATCCTCCTTAAAACTTTAAATTCCATTTAAAAAAATAAAATGAATTAATCAATGTTGCATTTATTAGTAACAACTAGATTTCCACCCTCCCCCCCTTTTTGTTGAAATTATTTTTATGTAAATTTTTGGATTTTTGTTGAAGAGGTTAAAAGGAAAGGGAAGGATTATGAACAAAATAAAGTGTTTAAGGATATTTAGAGTGTTAATCTTCAATGGGTTGAGTTTATGGCGGATGAAGAAAGGAAGGTACCAAAATAGAGGGCAAGGAAAAGTTGTTGGTTAACCCTTACATTAAAAAATTTCTAAAACCATGGTAGAAGGAGGAAGGTCTTAATAACAATCCTAAAAGTTTGTAGTGCTAGTGAATATTACATGAATAAAGACTATGTCCATGCCAAGAATGAAAGATTATCTATAGCAACCAAAATATATATAATATTTAGGCAAGTTTGCCATGTTGATGTTGGAGAAAAGTTAAAAACATTGGTGTAGTTTTTTATTTGTTTCCACATGTTGATTGATTATGAAAGCATGAACAAGTTGTTGCATTTCCTTGATGTCAAAAACTTTCCAAAAACCACTGGTCAAACACAAGTGGTTAGGAGACGGCATTTTGCATGCATGAGTTGATTATCAACATATGGAAAAAATTTAATTGAAGGTGCTAAGTTCATTTCCTTTTCTTGTGATGAAATAACAACTTATAATCAACAATCATGGGTTTCCATTCATGACTACATGTTGTTGAAGATTGGCAATGAATTCCATTGTTGTTATCCTTACAATGAGTGGTTGAGGGGGCCACTTCTAGTAATTTGAAGCGCATTCTAGTGGATACCATGATTTTTTTGGTGATTTGAATCATGATGCAATTACATCCAAACTAATCACATTTGGAGCTAATGGGGTGATTGTTTTTCAGGGTGTTAAAATAGGTGTGATTGTTTACTTGAAACATTAGAATGCAACATTCTTATTAGCATGCATTGTATGAGCCATTGCACCAATTTGGTGGTTCAAATTCTTTCCAAATTGAGCATTGTGGAAAAACTTGAGGATGTGTTATAGAGCTTGTATACATTTTTTTTTCATATAATCTAAAGAGAATTTAAGAGTTTTTTGAACTAGCCAACATCATGGAAATAAGGGGTCAACGGATTTTGAAGAACATCAAAACCTACTAGATTTCAATGTTGTTCCCAATTAAGAGAGTTTTATTTGAGTATTGTGCCTTGGTTTTGAAACCACATCAAGATGTTGGCATTATCAACCATCCTATCTATAATATGTTTTTTATTTGTGATTCAGAGGTAATGTTTGGGCTCTCTTATATCATGGCCATGCTTGAGGGTTGAATGAATTGATTAAGTTCTCTTAGTACTAATAGTGTTTTGTATGTGATTTTGTTGCCACAATCAAGTAGTGCCAAACAAATCTTTACTACTATACCATAATGCCTAGATGAATGATGTGTTGAATGGGTGTCAAAACGTGTTGAATGGGTGTCAAAACTTGTTAAATGGGACATAAAATGTGGTGGTGCATGACACTATAAGAAATTTTCATATTAACAATTAATTTTTTTAGTCATAAATGCCACATGCAATTTATTATAATGTTTAGTTGCCTTAGACAAGTCACATAAAATGTCAATTGCAAAAGACATGACATGGCACCCAGTTGCAATGGTAATCACATCAAGGTGTGACTAACATGAACTTTTCATTCAACTAACCAATAGCCAACATGGCATGGTCATTTATGATTATTTTTTATAATTAAAGTGTGTAGTTGCATATGCTTATGAGGCATGGCCATTTGCAACTAAATTTACAATTAAAATGTGTAATCACATATGACATAGAAACTTAGGATGTATACATCGTGAAATTTTTTCCACTGTTTGGATAAAATTGTACATGTGGCAATAAATAATAATTTAAAAATAAATATAATCATGATAACTATTTAATCTAGGTTAAATTAAGCAACCTATTTTAGGCTAAACCTTAATTAGTTATCCTAAATTAATTTATTAATTATCTAGGACTATTAGATTAGGTTAATTTATTAAATTATCTTGGGCTATTTTCAAATATTCTAGCCTTTAGGTTATTCCACTATAAACTATTCCAAATTATTTTACCTTAAATTACTTATTATTATTCTAGGTTATTATACCTTAGGTTATTGTACCTAACCTGTTCTTGGTTATTTTATGTTATTTTCAATTATTTTAGCCTAGGTTACTTTAGGTTATTCTTGTCTATTATAGGATATTTCACCTTACACTGAATTATTATAGGTTAACACCCTAGGGTATTTAAAACTATTCCACCGTAATTATTTTAAATTATTATAGTCTATTTTGATTATTTTAAGCTATTCCAACTTAAATTATTTTTGAATATTTTAAATTATTTTACCTTAGGTTATTTTCAATTATTTTAGTTTATTCCACTTTAAACTATTAACTTAATATTTTTTTTATTATTTTAAACTATTCTACTTCATTATTTTAGTCTAATTAACCTAGGCTATTTCGAGCTATTTTGTTATAGTTTATTATAAATGACTTTACCCTCGGTTATTTTGAACTATTCCACCTAAGGATATTTTTGAATATTTAAAATTATTTTAATAGGTTAAATTGTTCTATTTTGGCTTCAACACAAAATTAACCAAAAAAAAACTATAATGTATAAAACCCTAGTTATAAATAATTATTACATTGAAATGGTGTTTAATTCTAAATAATTTACAAAGAAAATTCAAACCACCAAATCCAACAATCCCATTTGTTTTAAAAAAATGTTCACACCTACACACAATCTTATTTTGCTGAAAATTGAAAATGATGGTTCATTTGTACCCTTTTTAGTGGTTTTCTAAAATTTCCACAAACCTACCAAAATTTGTTGTATATTTAATTATTTTTCCATTCAATAGAATCAACAGAAAAACTTCAAACCACCAAATCCAATAATTCATTAGCCATAACATTTTTTTTTTTCACACCTTAACACATGTATATTTGCAACTATAATCTACAATCAATTTTGTAGTTGCATATGTGAGTATAAATTGTTTTTAGCATGTGGCACAAAGGATAGTCCCATTGGTAGTTGTAAACATGGTTGATTTGGACACAAATCACAAACGCATGGGTTGATATTGACAAGAGCCCTTTAAGTGATGAATGGGCATCTAATTTGAATATTCAGTTTCTAATGCATTTTTATTGTTTCAAGGCATCACCTTAGGTACTTTGTGTTATTTTTTAGTAGACAATTGATAATGTGCAAAGGCATTGTTTTGAAACAATAATTAAGGCTAGCGATGAACTTGAGAAGTGGTTTCCTACCCAAGATGTGATGGATGTCTTAACATTGGTGTATCTAGAGCAATGGCTAAAATCTTCGTGCGAATAGACCTTTCCTATTTATATGACCATTGTGAAAGGCTTTTACTGCTAGCCCAAAAAGCTAAGATCAACCCAAACTTGAATCTCAAATGTTCTTAATGTGAATATTTTGGACTTACAATTTTTTTTTCCGAGAACCAATGATGTCCAATGCTAAATGGGCTACAAACCAACCCATGGATTTCAATCCAATGTCCAAAGTTTGAATTATTTTTTTTCCAATGCATCATTATGTGTTCAACTTTCTAAGTTCATGAAAGTGGTGGAGTTAGTTGAGGTTCAAATTATGGGATTTGTGAAAGATGAGAAAACTTTCTCAACTTTGACATCCATGGAGACAAGATTATGCAATCAACCTTATGAACATTTGGATTTGGTGGTGTGTATGTTTGCATAGCTGTTTTATATTGTTGATACTTTTCCTTATGACGATGGATTGATGAGAAGGCAAGAAGGGACCTTATAGCTTCAATAGCTCATTAGAAAAAAAAACACTTCCATGATGCGTGATTAGTTTGAACTTTGGGTAAAATTCTCCTTCTCTCTTGAATCCCATTTAATTTTCTTTGTATTTCTCATCTAATGTGTAGCTTGCAAGTTAGGATCATGGGCTACCAATGAGGACAATGTCTTCTAAGACAAAGGTTCAACTCCTTCACATGATTTGTCAATTTGCTTTTTATGCATTGTAATTTGTTCATGTGATTTCAGTTTCTATTTTGAATTTTATAGACTCACAGAAATTGCTAGTGTTTAATCTTTAACTTGTAAATTGTAATTCAAGTAGCTTAAGTCATTGGTTATGACATCTTTCACCAAGCTTTGCCATTCCAATCCTCCAAGACTCAACAAATGGCTCCACAAATTTTTCTACTATAACTTAAATTCAGACTTTATCAAAAATGAAATAGCCACTATTCACATACACAATGCAACTTGAATAGCCAAATACACCATACCTCCAAAGAGGGAAAATAGTCATATGTTATTATTTTACTTTATTTTTTCTGTATAGCCAGTCAAAAGATAACTAGGCATATGAGTGTGGCAACCTGAGTCAGAGCATCTCCAGTGGTGCTCAGTATGTGATCCTGCACAAATAATTTTCACATCCAAGTTTAGTTAAATACATTTTTGCAACCCCACCGATAAAACTTAAACAAGGACAGCAAATAGGTATGGGACTACTAATAGCAAACCACCTGGACCAATCATTATGATAGGTCAATCAGAAACACTGAGCACCAGTCAGATCATATTTATTACAATCTTCTGCACTGCTTGCGGCACCTTTTACCAGCCACCACAAACTGTGCAATTATGCTGAGGCAAAACCATTTTCCTGAGCCGAACCAGCATATTTTGACATTTCTTCATCCAATGTTATTGTGCAGTATCACATATTGAGCACGACTGGAACTGCTCTTCCTAGCTCAAGCACACAACAGCCACTAGGGCCACTTTCAAGAATCCTTCAAAAAATTACACTGGGAAGGACGAGAGACCTGGGAACTTTATTGGCCTTGCCTACCCAGGCATAGATATTGTGTTTAGAGTCATCATAGAGTTTAGTAGCTTAATGGATTTTGGCCCCTAGGTAGTAGGTCTATTTTTACAGGAGGATTTTTGAAAGATGATGTTTTGGCTTGTGTTGAAACTTGAGATTAGTTATAGAGTTATAATATCTTGAAGGATTTTGGTTTCCATTAGAGGATTTTTTTGAAGACTATGTTTTTGCATGGTGAAATATTTGAATTTCCATAATTCTTCTTTTGCCATAAGATACTTTTTAATGTAAATGCCAAGGCCATAGTGTGACACACCCCTTGTTTCTGATGCTCTCTTGAGGGTGGGCTGTGAACGAGTCCATACATATGCCTAGCGATGGATGGGAACGTTGACATAAGGGGACGCTCCGAAAAACACTCGGAGCTCCGAGGGCGTTTTGAGAACGTCGGCAGAGGTCAAGGCTGGCGTCCGTCGGCATGGATATTTTGAAGGAACACATTGAACTCCCAATCCGTCAAATTTTGTCGGGAGATCGAACTTCTACAGACGATCGTATCCAGTTCTATTCTCGTGGGAAGGGGAAAATTGGTCCATTGCTTGCTGGGAGAGTAGATGTCTGTCGATTGACGGGATATGGTGGGTAGTAGAGGGGAGTGAGTGAGTGAGTGTCAACTGCTTCTTGTTCTCTTGTGTTTGTTTAGTTGAGAGAAGTCTAGAAAGATGTTGCTCAGATAACAAAGAGATTTTGGGAGTACGTGTTTTGGGGATTGATAGTGATGTGGTAAGCTGCGTAGACTGCTTCTTCTTGTTAGACTTGTGAGTGAGAAAAGAGAAATTTAGCTGCTGCTGCTGCTGCTGTAGAATCAGAGATTACATGATGCGATATTTTACCTATTCTTCGCCCGGATCGAGGGATTATTCGTCTTCCCGGCTTCACCCAGCATCTGTGTTGCCTCGAACAGTAAATAGAGCCCGGGAGGATGAATCTCGCGCGACACCAACCCCTCGCACACCATCGGTGTTTCCTCGAACACAAAATCGAGACAAGTCTCGCCCGATACGACGGCCTCTCCCAACATATGTGTTACCTCCAACAGAAAATCAAGCCTCGGACAGATATAATTCTCGCCATACGCAACGTCGCAGTCCCGACACTTCACTCCTCCTGCCCTCGCGGAGTGTGAGAACTAGAAGCGCAATGGGTGCGGGCAGGAAGAATCAGAACCTTCGCACGATGCTATTTAATCGTGATTCTGAGAACGGCTCGACGTCTGCAGGTACAGCTGCTGTTGTTGAGAAAGTTTCAGTTCTAGATGAAGTGAAGAACCTTGCCAAGTTCTCAATTGTAACCACGGTCATTAAAGCTTTAGAATGCCTGGAACAACCGTCAGAAGTCGCAGATGAGATCAGGGTAGCTTCAGAACTCCTTTCAGGACATGTAGCTAAAGCTACTGAGGAAGCTTCGGAAGTTGCATATCAAATTAAGGCCGCTTTAGATCTCCTTCTTGATTATGCAAGTAAGAAAGAGTCACGTATTTCATACGACCCTAGTGGAGCTTCACGCTCCCTTTTTGGAAATTCTACGCTGGTACCCAGCAAATTGAGCGAAGAACATGTCTCGAAGAAAAGAAATAGAGATTGTGAAAGAATCATCGGAGCTTCTTCGACAAGCGGAGATGCCGGCATTGCAGGGAACTCTAAGTCTGCGCCACCTTCAAAACATTACAAACGGAAGAAGGTGGTCAATAAGTCACAAGACCCCGAGAAGGCAACATCTGACGTGGAGAGGGCCAAGGAGTTCCGAGGGGTGCGATGTCGGGAGGGTGTGTTTGTATCAGAGATTCGTGTCGGTGGCGAGAAGCAGATCTGGCTAGGAACATATAAAACTCCTGAAGCAGCTGCAAGAGCACATGATGCTGCCACTTACCTGCGTGCTACTTACTTAGGTGGCAAGGACCCTGAATACAACCATAAAGATTCCGCATCCTCTTTTGCTCCACTTGAAGCATTGAAAGACCTCAGTCTCACCCCAAAGGCTAGAAATAAATTAGTCATAGAGTTTGCACAAGCAGCTGGGAAGGCGTTTGCAGCCCAGCAATATGAGAACTTCGGAGAGACTGCCGACAACACACAGAGATTAGTGAGCGTCCAAGCAGTGGACAGAGTGGAGGATGAGAGCCAGCAGGAAGGATCTGCAGAACCCATTTACCCCTTGCTCTTGAGTCCGGAATATGTGGATTTGGCTACTGTGATTTCAGGTTCAATGGCACGTGAGGATTAGTGTTTTGCAGGCATTTAGGGGTGGCTCTACAATCTGGAGATATGGTACATGTCAAAGTCCAGAATGCAACCTACAAAATTGTGCGAAAAACACACATTCATGCAGTACCATAGAAATGCACTGAGAGATAGAGGTCCTAAAATCCTATTTTCATGTACAATATAGACTGCAACATTGCTGTGGGCAATTTCCCATGCCACTGAAGAAGACTTGTAGAGTTTTTTCTTCAAGGTTTTCTGTGATGCCCATCAAAAGCATTTCACAATGTGGATGCAACAGAATGTAGCAGTACCAAATACAAATAGTCATCAAAATGTAGATCAACAGGAGGATGAATCTTACTGTTTCACAATCACCAAGAGCTTTTTATGCTTGCAAGTGATTGATTGACTGTTGTTAGTCCCTCCCCTAGAGACTACACTATTTACTTATACATAAATTTGCAAAACCCTAGGTTAGGGTTTGTGGATCAATTGAGCTTTTCAGAAGCAGCCAAGAGTTTTACACTTTGCTATTTGGATTCTTCAACTGTTGGTTAGCCCTGCAACAAAACCTACACTAATGGTATGCAGAATCTGCAAATCTCTCTTCTATGGTTTGTGTACCCAAGTTGCTGGTCAAATCCTCAACTAGCGGTCAGTTGTGTATCTAGGCATTGAGCTCTTTGGAGGCTGAATGCTAACTAGTACATCTTGTGTTTGATGACAGATTTGGTGGAAACCCTAAGTGGTTGAAGCTCCTGCCCAATTCTCCAGATGATTGTTCTTTGTTCTTCTTTCTCTGTTTGTGGAAAGCTCTGGGTGCAATACAAAAGCTCTGTGTGTTCTATGTTCTTTGTTCTGAATATGCTTTTCTCTAGCAGATTTGTGAATAAGCTTCTCAATTGAGTCCAGAATCGATAGCGAGTAATTGGGAAACACGGCAGTTTAAGTAATTGGGAGTCAGAGGACTAGAAGCACCGGTACTGGCTCGAGGGAGATCTGTTGCATCCTGGTCACATGGGCTTCCAAGTCTGTATGCTCTTGAAGGAGACGGACATCTTACTACAATCTTCTCAATCCGCGCAACAATGTGCATTCCTTGTTGAATCTGTGCCTCGTTTCTCAACACACCTGCTGAAGTGTTCTCTCTGTTTTCCCCACTCACAGATGCACACACTCCTGGCTCGCTGACTCCTAGTTCCAGGGATCAAATGCTTTGCGGTTCTGTCGGGTACTGGTGAGTGTCCGGCTATGGGTGACTCAAGGGTGACCCTTCTCGCAGTCTCAGCCGAGTCGAGAAAAGTGGGGAGGAAGAAGAAGAAGAGGAGGAAGAAGAGATCGGTCTGCGGAAGGGTTTTGCCTTGCTCGTAGGCCTTGTCTCCTGTTCTTCGATCCTTTTTCCAGCTTGGTACAGCTTCTGGGACTGACGATACGGCTAATATAGATCTCAAGTGTCTGCAAATTCCATTGATGCTTCCGGGTTTGCCGGTTTCATCCTTTCTCTCTGGTGTCACCTCTCGCTCTCTGTCGCCGCTTCCGTGTTGTCTGCCTCGCGAAGTTTCGAGTTTCTTCGTAGTGCCATCTTCGTCCGTCTCCCACCGGAAATACGTGAATGCTTCCTGCTGCGTCTGCTGTCTGCCTTCGCGGATCCCGAATCTAAGGCGGTGTCGTTCGGTAGGTTGGGCAGGAGTCAACGCACTGGCTTGTTGTGATGCTGTGGATATGCGGGAATTACCGACAGAGCTGGACCCGTCGCGGATGCCCAGGCATGTGGCAATAATTATGGATGGCAATTCACGATGGGCAGAGAGGCAAGGGTGGCCAGCAAGCGTCGGCCATGAAGCTGGGGTGCGGGCTCTGAAGGAAGTGGTGAAGCTATCACAGAAATGGGGCATTGAAGTGCTCACCGTGTTTGCTTTCTCCACAGAGAATTGGCTTCGCCCAAAGGTACTGAGTCATGAAGTTTGCAAGAGATTCAGGGCTGCAGCAATCATACCTTAAGACTGTGCTAGACTTACCTCAACACATGTATGAGCTTGTACACAAGCAAAGTAGTATAGAACTCTTTGTCCTTTGGAGAATCGAACTTATCAGATAAGCTTTCAAACAAGCCCTCTCAAGTGCAGGAGTTTTATTGAAGTATCTCATAAATGTAGGGCTGAGCATGAAAGGGTCCCAAGTGCAAACATCGCGCATAGACTGATCTTGTAGTAACCTTCCCATAATCCTGCAAAGATTTGCAAATTATAAAACTTGAGATGTGATACTGTAACTGGGAACGGGCTTGAGATGTTGCAGACAGAAGTCAATTTCTTG
>Ga0116231_10001487_pt1 | contig 47951 bp, 32 predicted proteins | sample S1TSphgellanicum_2_FD_89695 | JGI IMG/M metagenome (GOLD analysis project Ga0116231, IMG submission 89695) | Host-associated microbial communities from peat moss isolated from Minnesota, USA - S1T2_Fd - Sphagnum magellanicum MG | ecosystem: Host-associated > Plants > Peat moss > Unclassified...
CCAATTGAAAAGAAGATTTTTTTTAATTTTTTATGCAAACAAAAAAATAAAAATGCAAACTGTCATGAAAGCAAAAAAATCCTAATTAAAAAAATAATTGACAAAATAAACAAGCTAATATTTAAAAAGCTCAAACTCAATGTAAATCGTTGTATTAAAATAGGCAAAAATCACGACCTTCTTCAAATTTAATAATGAATAATAGAACTTAGAATAACCCTTATAAAAAAATTAAACAAAATTGACACCTTTAATCTAGCATAAAAGAGTTGTTTTGTAAAGGGTTTTTTTTCCCCTTTCTCTTATAGTCACAATCTTGACCGTACTTGTTTAAATCACAATTCATTAGTGTCACAAAAAAAAATGATCACCAAATACGTGATTATAAAGGGTGATTTTTCCACCAATTTTGGTGGTAAACTGAGTTTCACGCCATCTTTCCTTTTTCCTGAGCGCCCCCACTGCTGCCACATATAGTTTCACTGCTCCAACGTCCTGTACAACTACTAAAATTACTCTCGAACCTTGTGCATTAACTGTTGAGTTTCAGCATTTCACAAGGAGATTTAATTAAATTTCCAGACTTTGCTGATACACTGAAAGAGGCTATAGGAGGTGAAAGCAGGTCCCAAGAGAGGGTGAAACAGGGTGACTATAGAGATAACTTTAATCTTTAGGGTTTTTATCATGTTATTAGTTCAGGTGCTAGTTCACCCTTGGTATGATGGAAAATTGCATTTGTAGTGTAAACTTTTAAGGACATGTTTAAGTAGACACATTTAAGTTTACATTTAAACATAAGTAGACACATTTAAGTTTACTCTTTGGGCTTCTCATTTGCCTTGTACATTTGATGGATGGGTTCCCGTCCTTGATTTTTATATAAAGGTTTTTCTTCTTCAAGTTGGGATATTGTCCATGCTTGTCAATTGAGTGGCCCTCCACGGATCTCAAGTTCCCTTTTGCCGTGGGCTGCCCATTCAGGAGCCCCATTAAAAAAAATCCTTTTATGCACTCTTCCCAACTTATACCTTATCCAATTTAGCACTTTCTCTATGTCATAGATGTGAAGCCTTTATGGCATTGGCTTGGAAGTAAATGGTTTGTTCCTTCTACTAACTTGGACTCTCTTTCTTTTGAAGCTTGAAAGCTCACAAACAATGATTTTTTTGGGGGCAAAATTTTGCATCTTGGCAACAAAAAAGAAAAAGGTGTTGCCCATGATACAAAGGGTGGGGTTAATTTTTGTGGAAAAATTGGGCCCTTGTCACCACATTATGAGGAGAAATGGGCCCATGTTGCCATATTTAGACATTGGGTTTTTCTAGCATGTCACCAACATGTACTAGAATTCTTAAACTTTTTCTCTTTTTTTCATTTAACATGTAGCAAATTTGGCTAAGCCCTCTTTTTAGATTGTTACCAACCCATCTACCTCATGAATTTGGGGAAAAAAATACCACACTGAGTCATTACGTGTCATAATTGTGTGCAATTTGTTCACTTCGTTCCTAAGACTTTATTTAATGTAGTTCACTACAAAATTATTTTTCATTTTATGTCATGGATTTTATAAACTTGACCAATTATAGAACGACAAGCATGGTAGAATTTGGTTATGGGATTTTCAATAAATTAAAAAAAGTGGCCTTTGGAATATGTAAGTTTTCAATGGATTGAATATTTCCTTCAAGAAATTAATAAAATTGTATATTTCATGAAAACCATCAATTCTTTGAGGGTTTTGAAATACCCGGAACAAGATGATTCTTGGTTTCTGATTTGTTTTTGAAATACCAAGAATCGCTGGTTCTTGGGAAATTCAAAGAACTGCACAACAATACTGGAAAAGACCCTTCAGGAGGTGTGCTTTTTACTTGCCTTCTGAGTTTGATTGGGCATGAACTCCAACTGTTAAATTGAAATAGGTACGTGGAAGTGGGGGTGAAAGTGGGGAGCTAAAGTTAGTTTTAGAGGCTGATAAGTATCAGCGCCTACAAATAGTTTTGATAAAATTCAGAAAAATCCAAAAACCCCCTTGTATATTTGTCATTGTTGGACAACTTATTATTTTGCTTGTTCACACTTAAATATGCTATTCACTTCTAAGGATGGGTACTCACCCTCTTAGGAGGGGGGTTTAACATCCCAAAAGTGGGACCCTAAATCCTAAACCCTAAAACTTTAAACCCAACCCAACCCAAGAATGGGACCCTAAACCCTAAATCTATTAGCCCAACCCATGAATGGGACCCTAAACCCTGAATCTATGAGCCCAACCCAAAATGGTGATGAGCAGATTTAGGACTAGAGAAACTGCACTTCTCTCATGTACTTTATATGGAGCCTTTGTTGAATGAAAGACATTTTCTTTCCTCTTTGGGCTGGAGCCAAAAGAATGTTAGAACTTTAGTTAGTTATTCATTCATTCATCCATTCTTCACCACACAAAAGTATCATCCAGTAAGTATGAGGCCGGCAGTGAACCAGCACTCACCAGTGCACCATCCACTGGATGCCTGTTATTACTCAGTTGTGGATGAACCTCAACCGTGTTAGTATATGGTTTCACCTTGGTAACCAATTCTGCAACAAATAGGTCTTCTATATAAGTAGATAGGTAGGAAAATAGGTAACTACTAGCTAAGTAGATGGTTTATACATAGCTAAGGGCTGTTTTTACTACTTATCTAGTAACGACCTGCTTGTGAGTTGTTAATAGGTAGGTAGAAAAAAGAAGCAATCGAGCTAACCACCGTGGTTAACTAATGAACCGGAACCTAACAGAAAACTGTTTCCTAATCACTTATCATCCATCTTTCATGGTGCACTGATGGGTGCTGGTTCATTGTGGCCATAAAAGGGCCATAAGTAATATTCGTCAAAAGTTAATAATTTGTTTTGGCCTTGTGGGACCGACCCAAGATGTCACATATTAGGTCATGGGAGTGTTGTGCTCATTAGAGGAGCCGCCCCCCTCTAATTTCCGTAAAAGATGCGGCAACTAACCCTATTTCACATGTGGTTTCACATAGGAAACGAAGTTCCTAGTGACAACAATAGTCGACACCCATATACAACAAAAACGTGGTGTTTTTTTTTGGGTGATAAATTATGTCACTTAGTACGATCTGGCAAAAGGCACTCCAATTTTCCATCATGCCAAAAAAGACAAAAAGAAAAAGAAGTGACGCTTGTTGATTCATCACCCTAATCCATCCATACAACTGCGCATGTCAACGCCCCATGTACTCAATTGAGTGTAAGACAAGCATCTCAACACCACATGATCAATTAACACCACAACCTTCAAACAAGCGTAAGGCAATCCAATGATTGTGTGACGAGCGAGCATGTGCCAACAAATGTGTTATCAATTAGCATGGCAATCTTCAAACACACATGATGATGCACGTACTTAGTGTTTTTCTTCAAAAATAAATTGGGACATAGCCAAAGTGATGACGAGCATCCCTAAAATGGATTTCGTATATGGCACGTATTTCATGTTCTTCAATTTTTTTTTTTTTTTGGGTGACATAATGCAAGTGACAACGAGCATGCTAAAAACAGATTTTGCAAAAGGCACCAACATACATAGTGTTTTTTAAAAAAAAATTGTCACGTAGTGCAAGTGAGGTGGAGCATGCCAAAAACAGGTTTCAAAAGAAGTGGGAATTTGTGACCATTTATTCTTGTTTTAATAATAATAATATTATTATTAATTTTTTACAATGCAAAAATCCATGGGTATACCTGATTTCCCCCCAAAATTATTGCTTTTTAACCATTTAGGAAATTGAAAAAAATGGACATCTCACTTTGCAATGTTATTTTGGAAAGCGTAGATTGTGTATTGTAGACCAAAACCATTTTGGCATTGTATTTTTAACAATGGGTAAACCACCTTTGATGAAGTCTAAAACATAAATCAATTAAGACCCGGTGACGCATTCATTCATATGAATCTTTGCAAGAAAATGGGTTTAGGGTTAGGGTTAGGGTTCAAGGTTCCTCTTGCCTTTTATTGGAAATCTGGTGATGCTTTCACCCATTTTGGTGTAGCCTGTGTGTCCATTGAAATTTACATCCATCACTCCAAATGAAACCCTTGTTTCTTTCTTTTTTTTCAAAGTGGGAAGTACGCTAGTGACGTGCATTTTTTAGATCATTTCATGTCTCATTTTAGCTCATCACATGACCTTTGTGTAATTGAAACAATGATGGAAACCCCCAACATTAGTAAGTAGCCTGACAAGTCCAACCCTAAAACCCTAAACCCCAAAAATGACACTATACTATTTGGGCCAATCCCAAATATGACCTTGACAGCCAGAGTGAACCAGCACCCACCAGCTCACCATGAAGGATGGATGATAAGTGGTCATTAATGGTTCTTTGTTTGGATCGGTAATTAACCATAGTGGTTAGCTCTGTTACCACCTAACCTACTATCAACCTTCAAGCAGGTTATCAGTAGGTAAGTAGTAAAATCAGCCTTTTACCTATGGATAATCCACCTACTTAGCTAGTACTGAGCATATGTTCTTACCTAATATTACCCTATGAAAAGGGCTTACTCCTTACAGAATGGGTTACCAAGGTTAAACCTAATATTAACTCAATTGAGGTTCATTCACAACTGAGTCATAACCGGCATTCACTGGATGGTGGGCTGGTAGGTGCTGGTTCAGTCTGGCCAACAAGTGCAGGGGTGAACCAGCATGCACTAGTGGGTAACCATCCATTGCAAACCCGTGATGACTTGGTTTGAAATAAACCACAACCGAGTCACCAAAGTTCCACTAGGGTAACTTATCATACCTTCCTACTTCCCCGCTCACACTACATACATAAGTAACTTCTTATATAAGGAGGTAAATACTGTAGGTGAGTATGTAAGGAACATAAGTGATTACTAGGTACGTAGGTAGGTGAGTATGTAAGGAACATAAGTGATTACTAGGTATGTAGGTAGGTGAGTATGTAAGGAACATAAGTGATTACTAGGTACGTAGGTAGGTGAGTAGGTAAGGAACATAAGTGATTACTAGGTATGTAGGTAGGTGAGTAGGTAAGGCAGTTAGCCTCTAACTACCTAATTAGGTAGGTAGATACAGGAGGATGGAATCTTACATATCTAATCACCATGGTGACAACAAGAATGTGTTTTCCTTTCCATACATCATCCATCCATCATGAGCTGGTCAGTGTGCTGGTGGATGCTTTGCTTTGCTTTGCTTTGCTGGGTGGGGTCCTTCATGCTTCAATGTCTAGAAGGATTGAAGGATCAATCTAGTGTCTAGCATGCACAAAAGCTTTCTTTTGGACTTGCAAATGAGAGTAGTCTCTTTTTAATTTCCAAAAAACAACATGTTGCACAAAAGTGTCCAATAATATTAGGAATAGTTGATTTTTTCTCACTCTACCTATTATTGTCTTTATGTTTGTTGTTCATGTACATAAAAAAAAAATTGAATACTAGTCAAATTCTTATAAAAGGGTAAGGATTGAGAATAATAAGGTGTCACAAACACGCTGACCCTGCCAATAAATAAGATGTTTGTACATCTACTTACTGTGTTCACACTCTCAACACCAAAAAAAACATCTGTTCCAATTTAAACAGTCTAAACACTTTCACCAAAGAAACTGGTTCACCTAATGTGAAGGAAAAACTTCCAAAAGTTGGATCGAATGCTATAGTCCTTGTCCTTGTGAGTGCAGGGCCCAACAAAACAAACACAAAAAAACACACAATGCAAGAAGAAGCCCAATAAAGGACTCCCCCTTTTTGTTTTTGAGAGAGGGCAGGTGGAAATAACAACCCTACCTGTAGAGCATAGTTGCATTTTTTTGGGGTATATTTTAATTTTTAGTTGGGTGGAAGAAATTCTGTTCACTGATGTCACCGTGATAACACGGGAACGATAACTTACACAATTTGAAAAGTACCCATCAATCCATCCCTTCTTGTTGTAACGTTATTTTTAAGAAAAAAAAATGGTGATTGTTACGACAACACTTATATAAGAGAAAGGGGTGTCTTGATTGTTATGTTTTTGAATCACTTGTGTTCTTAGGCTTTTATTTGCCTTGTACTTCTTGTGGATGGGTTCTCATCCCTGCCTTTTTTAATTTTTTTTTACATAGGAGGTTTTTCATCTATATTTGAGACAAAAATGAACTCTTTGAAAAAATTCATGATGCTTAAAGATTGAAGAACTCCTCGCCCAATAAAATAAAGTCTAAAAAAAATAAAATTAGACTTAGACAAGAATCCAAAAGTTGAATATTGAAAAATGAAAAGTTTATGTTTGATTTAGATTTTATAGTCTCCATGTTTGATTTTAAAATTTAGACTTAATAGAATCCATATTTGAATATTATATTTTAAAGTTCAGTTTTTTTTGGGAGATTTGGATGACACTTCTGTGATTAAAAAAACAATTAGACTTAGATTAAGATTTGAATTGGAATCCCTCGTCCCTCCACCCCCCCCCCTTTCTTTTTTTGTTTTTTGTTGTTTTTTTTGGGGGGTGGGGGTGGGGTGGTTTTTTGATGACTTACATTAGCATTCTATAGTTGAACATTAAAAAATATCTACGTATGATTTTAGATTTTGGTTTAATCTAATTTAGGTGATTGCTAGATTTGAGAATTTAGGGTTTTGGAGATTTTGGGGGCAAAGCCCAATACCTTTCTTTCGTTCTTTCTTCGCATCTCACACACACACACACACACTCTCTCTCTACTAGTGCGATAGAAGTACTGTTCCTCGTGCAGAGCAAGTGTCTTCTTTTGCACTTGGGAGTGCGTGCATGTGTGGTTTCTATCTGGTCCTCTCTCTCCTCTCTTCCTTGCCCAATTGAAGATCGACAGGTACAAGTCTTTTTGTTGTTTTGTTTTGTTGAATTCTCTTGCTCTTGGAATTAGCACTTGTTTTTTTGTTTTGTCTTGGTGGGATGTATTTCTCGTCCCTCTCTCAAAAGGACGATTGATTTTCCCTTTTTCTTTCCTCCCTTTCTTTGCTGAGTTTCTCTTCTAGTAAGTAATCTCCTTCCAAGTCTGGATGCAGTATGGAGTAGATATCTCGTGCTAAGTTTTGGTGGATTTTGGGCTAAGTTTTGATGAGTTTTGGGCGCAGGTTTTGATGGGTTTTGGGCTGGTAAGGTTTTGATGGGTTTTGTAACTAGTGTCGAGTATTTTTCCTCCTTTGAGCGAAGCGAGCAGCACACACCATACATACATACAGCCAGACATACAGACATACATACATACGTATTTTGATGCACAACAAGCTTTGTGCAACAACAAGCAGCACTGGTAGCAGCAGAGAAGTGACGTTGGAATACGAGAGAGTTTGAACTTGTTGGTGGCATCTCTTAGAGTGAACAGGAAGAAGAAGTAGAAGAAGCAGAAGCTGTGTGGTGGAATATTCTTCTAAGATTAGTCTTTTTGTAAAGGCAGGAATGAAAGGTACCCGACCACTTGGGAAAATCTTTCTTCCACAATTGTGTCTGCGGATAATCTCACAATCTGTGTCAACGCCCGCGGTAAACTTTCCGCTGTTCCTTTGCAGTCCACGTTTCCCAATATTTCTTGAAATGCTCTAAATGTCAGCGGCGTGAATGGGTGGTGCTTCAAAACCTCTGGCCGCAAGAAATCAGCCAAGCAAGCAAGCTTGAGATGCTGTAACTGTTTCAGAGAAGAAAAGAAAAGAAAAATCCCTATGAGAAATGGTACATCGGGACGTACCCATTGTCGGAATGTTGCTGTGGTTGTCCAGCAACACCAGACTAGAAACTTCCTGAAGCAGCAGATTAGTCGTCGTCACCAGGCTTCTTTTGCAGAGAACATGGTGCAGAAAACCGCAATGGCAGCTGGTGCAGCAGGGATGTGATGATTCTGCACCGACAATAAACAGAAAGATGTGGAACCTGGTGTTGGAGATGTGGCCACAGGAGTTTTGCGAATGGCCATCTGCGCATGAATCCTCACACAACATAATCACGTACTTGGCACAATGGGTCAGCTTGTTTTTCCGAGATTCATGTACGCGGAATCTGTTCACACTTTTGGTGCACTTCCTTTTCCTTCTCCCTATGCTTGCCATCGTCTTCCACATCTGCCTCGCATTGAAAAAGAAAGCAGAGTTTCAGAATCACAACAACAACAACAACAACAGAAGATTCAGCAGCAACTCCAGGAGATATGTACCTTTACAGTTCCGAGCTGCCCAGGTGTTGACTGTGGCTGTGTGCTTAGTCTATCTGGGTGTGGGCTCATGGCTCTACTACTACAATACAGCAGGAGGACAGCCTTCCTCACAGGCTTATTTTTTCTTCTTCAGCCGCTCTGTGGTTTGGATGGTCTTTGCATCCGTGCTGATGTTCGAGAGCAAGTTGGGTTCCAAGGAGCATTGGGTGATTCTCCGCTTGTGGTGGATTGTCACATTCCTTCTCTCAGCAGTTTCCTTCGCATCTGCAGTGCAAACAGTCATGACCAAATGGCCTCATCTTGCTCGTTGGCAACATGCTGATATTGTTGTCGCCTTCGTGACATTTCCTGTCACAGTCTTTCTCTTCATCCTCGCACTTGTTCGATCCACTGGAATCCTCACAGACAATGAACATGATTCCCAAAACAACAACGGCTTCTTGGATCCACTGTTGTCGCAGCAGGATTCCGAGCTTGCAGCAGCTCACAAGGTTCCATCTCTCTCTCTCTCTTCTCCAAATCCCAAGCTCCTCCTTAAATGTCTTGCCTAAGTTCTTATAGTCAAGCTTGAGCTTGAGCTTCTCTCAGATTCTCCATTGTTTGCTTGTGGGGTTTGTAAATTCTGTGTTTTTTCTCTCTTGACATTGCTTTTGTTGCAGATTGCTGAGAAGGATCTGAGAGTGACGGGCTATGCAACAGCTGGTCTTTTGAGCAAGGCTGTATGGCTGTGGCTCAATCCACTGCTGAAATTGGGACAAAGCCATCCACTAGAACCAGAGGACATTCCTCTTCTTTCTCCTGATGAGCGCAGCTTATCGGTATACACACAATTGCGATCCAAATGGCTACAACAAGATGAGCCTCGCTCGTTGTGGCGAGCATTGGTGCATACTTTTTGGCGGCCATTCACATTCCTAGGTGTTATTGCAATGGTGAAATCAGTGGTTATGTATGCAGGTCCTTCACTGATCCAACAATTCACCAACTTCACAGCAGGAATCAGGAGCTACAAATATGAAGGCTATGTGTTGGTTGGGGTTCTGCTGGTGGCCAAGGTTGTGGAGGTGCTATGTTCCCATCAATTCCTGTTCCTGGCTCAGAAGCTGGGCATCTTGATCCGCACTTCATTAGTTGCCACTGTGTACCGCAAAGGGTTGCACTTGTCAAGTGCAGGGCGACAGACCCATGGGGTTGGCAACATTGTCAGCTACATGTCTACTGATGTGCAGCAAATTGGGGATTCGATCTACCTTCTCCACAATGTGTGGGTGTTACCTTTGCAGATCCTTATTGCCATGGGTCTTCTCTTTCAAGCTCTGGGTTTGGCTGCCATTGCTGGCTTTGGTGTCATGGTTCTTATTGTTTCTTGCAACTTGTTTGTTGTGCAGAAACAGCGCTTTAGTTTTTCACAGGTAAGCACTAAGCACCCTAATTGTTGTCTTGAGACTTTGGGTAGCAGCTTAGTGCTTTGCTGTTGTCTGTTTCTTTTCCTGCTACCAAAAGAAAAACTGGGTTCTGTTTTCAAATTGTGTTCAGAGTACTAGGCTGTGAACTCTTTGTTAACTGCAGCTTCAGCAAATAAATCATCAATGCTTATTTGCTTTGATGGTGGGTTTGTTACAAGGCATGGACAAGGCAATTGTTTGATGTGTGATTTTAGTGGCACTTTGTGTGGTGAGCACAGGTTGTGAAGTCACGAGATCAGCGAATGAAGGCAACCAATGAAGTGCTTAACAACATGAAGATTATCAAGCTTCAGGCATGGGATGAGAAGTTTCAGAAGAGGGTGGAGGAAGCAAGGAGTGTTGAAAAAGGCTGGGCTTCAATGTTCATTTACATCTCAGGATTAAACCTTTGTTCACTCTGGTTAGCGCCAATTGCAGCTACCATAGCAACATTCATACTACGCATCTATTTGAATGGTGATCTGAACCCTGGAAGTGTGTTCACAGCTGTAGCCACATTCCGTCTTCTACAGGAGCCAATGCGCTTGTTCCCACAAGCTCTCATGTCCATTTCTCAGGCTTTGGTGTCAGTTGACAGACTGAACCGATTCATGCAGAGTGATGAGCTGCAAGAGGATGCAGTTGAGCGAGTTGCAGCAGGGGCAGAAGTTGCAGTATGCGTGGAGAATGGCACCTTCAAATGGGAAGCCGATGCAGAGCTCACAACCTTGAGAAATGTTGACATTGAGATCAAAAAGGGCTCTCTTGTGGCGATTGTTGGAATGGTTGGGTCTGGAAAATCCACCCTTCTTGCATCTCTTCTTGGAGAAGTTCCGAGAGTAGCAGGCAAGGTACAGACAGAGTCTTCTTCTTGATCCTCCTTGAAATCATACACTGTTGTTTCCTCTTCGACTATAGCTTCTCTTGACCTCTCTGCATTCCTTCTGTCCTTAGAAGAAGAAGACCATCTACCATGGCAGGAGACAATCACACATGTCTCTAGTGATCCTTGAGAACTTGTGTTGTAATGAATCAGATTTTTTAATTTTTTTCTCAGGTGCAAGTAAGTGGCAGCATTGCTTATGTTGCACAAACAGCATGGATTCAGAATGGGACTATTCAGGACAACATTCTTTTTGGACAGCCAATGGATCATCGACGATATCATGAGACACTACGAGTTTGCTGCTTAACAGTAGATCTCCTTCAAATGGAATCTGGTGACCAGACTGAAATTGGAGAGAGAGGAATCAATCTGAGCGGTGGTCAAAAGCAGCGAATCCAATTGGCAAGGGCTGTGTACCAAGATGCAGATATCTACCTTCTTGATGATGTTTTTAGTGCTGTAGATGCACACACAGGCTCTGAGCTTTTTAAGGTGTTCTGAAAGCCCCAAAAAATACTTCAACGATTTAAGCTCCAGAAGTTGTTGTAGAAGATGTTTTTTCCTTTAGAAAATTTCCAAACTTCTCTCGTGGGAAGTGGATTTTGTTGTGTTTGTTTGTATGTTAAAATGGGGAACTCTTTCCACTGGGTTTGGCAGGAATGTGTGATGGGTGCGTTGAAGGGAAAGACAACTTTGCTAGTTACCCATCAGGTGGACTTTCTGCATGGTGCAGACAATATTCTGGTATGCAATAGTAGCTTGAGTTTTTTTTGTTGAGGAATTGGTCTTTTGATTTCTGTTGTGAGGTTTTTTGCAGAGGTAGATTAGTATGCTGCATGCAGGCACAGGGTTCAGGGTTTAGGGTTTAGGATTTTTTTCATAATGGTGGTGGTGGTGTTGAAATGCTCAAGATTTACAGAGGAAAATTATTTGTATGACAGGTGCTTCGGGATGGAGAGATTGTCCAATCAGGGAGGTATAATGAGCTACTGAATGCTGGCATGGACTTTGCAATGCTTGTGGATGCACACAATGAAGCAATGGACATGATTGGATTGGATGACAGTGATGCAGATGTGGATGACCCACAAATGCCATTGATGTCACAACCCTTAAATATTGGCACAGGAGATGGTTTGTCGGCAATGGAGATCTCCAGGAATACGAGCAGCAGTAAGGGAAGGGAAAGCAGTCTTAAAACTGGTCCTCCAAATTCTGAGTCTGGATCACTACTTGAGAGGAATTTGAGCCGGAACCTCTCAAGAAATGGTGGCTCGAGAAGGGATAGTATGAGTCTGAAAAGCGGTCCTGGTTCTCGGGGATCACTAGAGAGAAAATACAGTCGGAATGGAAGCACCCGCAAGAAGGATCCATTGAAGCTGATTGAGGCAGAAGAGAGAGCAAAGGGACGAGTAAGTCTAAAAGTCTACTGGATGTATATCACAAAAGTGTATGGTGGCGCACTTGCTCTGGTGCTGGTTCTTAACCAGGGCATTTGGCAAACACTACAAATCGCTGCTGATTACTGGCTGGCATATGAGACATCTGATGCCAACAAGGCCAGCTTCAATGCCCACCTCTTCCTCTTTGTATATTCCTCAATTTCGTTTGGGAGCTTGCTCTGTGCTTTGGTGCGTGCTCTCACAGTTGCTTTTGTCGGGGTACGAACAGCCCAGAGTTTTTACCTCAAGATGTTGCACAGCATTTTTCGAGCTCCAATGTCCTTCTTTGACACAACTCCCACTGGACGCATTATAACCAGGGTGGGTGAAGCTTTTCCAACTCTTGGATGTTCCTTGTGTCTTTCTTTGATGCAAGGCTTGAGCTTGAGGGGCTTAACAATTTGTGGGGTTTGCTAGTAAACTTGCATGCAAAAACTCTAAGACAGTTGTGAATTGACTCAGTGTTCTTCTTTGCTCTTATGATGGATACAGTCACTGACAGATCAGAGTGCAGTGGACATCTACCTGCCATTCTTTCTTGGGATTGTCGTGAACTTGACCTCTCAAACACTCGGAATCTTGTTCGTAACCTCTAGGGTTACATGGCAGGTTGCTATTGTCATTCTGCCATTGATGTACATATACATCACCTACCAGGTGTGTTGTTTCCATCTTCAATCAATGGTACAAACAAACCAACAATTCTGTGTTTGGTCATTTTTTCCATTGCATTTGAATCCATATAATTGTTTCATGCATTGTAATGTGAATCCTTTCAAATACCAGTTTTTGGGTCTTTGTAGCAATACTTCATGGCATCTTCGAGGGAGCTGACGAGGTTAGACTCCATCACAAAAGCACCAATCATCCACCATTTCTCTGAAACCATAGCTGGCATCATGACTGTCCGTGCCTTCTGTAGGCAAGAGCAATTTGCACAGGTACCGTTAGTGAATCTCCACACCCACCCACACCAATCTGTCAGTGCTTCTTCAATACTTTTTCCTCTTCAAAGAAACCCCTGTTAAGCTGCAACTCTAAAAGCGAGTAAAAATTGTTGAATGTTTTCCTAATCCATGTTTTGAAGAACCCATTTCTTTTCAGGGGAATCTTGATTGCATAGACAAAAATGCTCGCATGGCATTTCATAACGTTGCTGCAAATGAGTGGTTGGGTTTTCGCCTGGAGATGATCGGTGCTACAGTGCTCTGCACATCCGCATTGTTTTTAGTCATTCTTCCAGAGAATGTCATCAAACCTGGTTCTCTTCTATATACCTAATCCCTGTAAAGAAAGCCCTTGAAATTCAATCCAATTAGGTACCTTCTTCAATCTTGAGCTAACATAGTTTCCTGTTTTTTTTCACCTTTGTGTTGCAGAGCTTGTGGGCCTGTCTTTGACATACGGGTTGGCTTTGAATTCGAGCCTGTCAGCACTGGTGTTCCTTGCTTGCCAGGTAGAGAATCTAATGGTATCTGCAGAACGCATTGGCCAGTATTCAGACATTCCAAGCGAAGCACCGCTTGTAGTGGAGGGCAGTCGAACGCCTGCTGATTGGCCCACCACTGGCGCTGTTGAATTCCGCAATTTGGAGGTAAGTCTGTCTTCTTAGGAAATTTTGTTCTTCATGGGAAATGTGTTCTATGAACAGCAGCTAATCATGGGAAAGATTATGGTTTTCTTTTTTCTATTTGCAGTTTCGGTATCGACCAAATACTCCATTAGTGCTGAAAGGTATCACATTTTTTATTCGGGGAGGAGAGAAGGTGGGAGTGGTGGGAAGGACTGGCAGTGGCAAGTCAACGCTGATCCAGGCTCTTTTCAGGCTGGTTGAAGCAGACAGGGGCTCTATCCTCATTGATGGCATTGACATTTCCAAGCTTGGGTTGCATGAGCTAAGGTCCCGCTTGAGTATCATACCACAGGAGCCTACTCTCTTTGATGGGACTGTTCGAAGTAATATTGATCCCTTGGGGGAGCATACTGATAGTGAGATCTGGGAGGTTTGTTTTTTTCCCATGTCACCTAAAAATCCCTTTCATCATAGCTGTAGTTGTTCTTTGTGAATGAGATTTGCAATGAATCCTGGAGATCTGTTGGTACTGAAGAATTATCTATGGTGTTTGTTGCAACTAAGAATGCACAAATTTCATTGCAAACTCTCAGAGTCTGAAGAAGATTGATTTCGGACATCTGGAGATGTCCATGTTCTTGGTGGGGTAGGGTTCCCTCCACCTTCTCTAATCAGTTCATTCTGATTTGTTCCTCAGAGTCTGGAGGGGTGTCAACTGGCAGAAGTGGTTCAAGAAACTGAGAAGAAGCTGGATTCACCAGGTGAGTCTTGGTCATTTTGCACATTATGTTGGTTGTGAAGGAGGAGGCGCTAAAGTCAAGCCAAGAAAGTTTGGGGTTACTTGAACCATGGTCTTGGCTGAAGCTTTTTGTGATCTGAGTATTGCCCAGAAAATGTTGAAAGTTGACTGCAACTTTACACAATTGCAATTATAGCATCATCGATGAATTTAGAGGGAGGGGTTTTGAGTTCTGGAGGGTGGGGTTTTTATGAATTGCAGTGGAGGAGAATGGGGAGAATTGGAGTGTGGGACAACGGCAGCTATTCTGCCTTGGGCGTGCACTGTTGAAGAAGAGTCGCATTCTAGTGCTGGATGAAGCGACAGCGTCAGTGGATGCACAAACTGATGCTGTGATTCAAAGAACAATTCATAAGGAGTTTGCCAACTGCACAGTTATCAGCGTTGCTCACCGCATCCCAACAGTGATGGATTCCAACAAGGTGCTAGTGCTTGATGCAGGTGCTTCTTCTCTCTCTCTCTCTCTCTCTCTCTCTGTGTCCATGCTTCCCAAACCCCACCATCCCTTGCCACACAGGACATACATTGTATTCATCATGCCAATGGGTTGAGGTAGCTGCAGCATTATCACCAGTACAAAATTAGATGTTGCTCTTGTACATTTGCCACAAGAGAACAACTTCATGTGTATTTGTTGTTGGGCTTGTACTTTGGAGGCCATGAGTTTTGTCAGAACTAAAATTCGTGTGTGTCTGTAAATCTGCTGCAGGGTTGGTGAAGGAGTTTGATAGTCCAACTAGATTGTTGGAGAAACAAAGCTCCTTATTTGCTGCTCTTGTACGTGAATACACAGCACGGTCTGCCACAGCTGCAAACCTCTAAACCAATCTTCAAGCACAGTCTGCCACTTTCCATGCTCTGGCACTTTCTGCAAACCCTGTGAAACTCGTGAGACCCTGCAAGTAGGAGTGGGTGTGAAGATGGTAGTAGCCATTGCTTCAGAGGCAAACAAATTCGACAAGAAAAAGATATATGTTTGGAGTTCAGGAGGACCCAATCACTATCCTCTTTTGTCACATCTCTATGCCTTCATGCATAGATTCTTGCTTGTACAAAGCAAGTTAAAAGTTATTGAAGCTTGTGTATGATGAAATATGCCATATGCCAAATGCTTGATGGCTCTACAGATTATCTTGCTCATCACAGCTCAAAATGCAGAGATATTTTTTTTCCAACAATTTTTTAATTTATTAGCTATATATCTTGAGTGCCAGCCAACTATCTGTGACATCTGTAGCTTCAGGAAAATGTGACAGACACACAGGATGGCAGGTTTTTTGGTATAATTTTTCGGGTCTAGATATTGAGAAGTTTCAAAGTTTGATTTTGCATGGACTTTCATCATGGCTATTGCAATGCTAGGTCTTCTATGTTTTGCGAGTGCAGAGAATACAACAAATTGTGTAAATTGCAGGACCCAACATTTATTTGGGAATCTGTTAGGAAATTTTGACATCAATTGTCTAGCACATTTACCCTCTTATTCTCCTAACTACATGCAGGAAAGAGCATGCTTACTCGGAAGGTGCAGAAAGGTTCAACCTGAAATCTCTTTCATCAATTATGAAAAATTAATCATAGTGAAAAATTTACAATCACACATTGAATGTACATTCTCCATTTCTTGTGAAATGAATCCATATAGGTCATACAATCTTTGGTCTCTTGACTTTCAATTGCAAATACAGAGACCCTAGTAAAGACAATAAAAATTAGAGAAACATAATCTACATAAATTCTCTCAGATTGCTCAATTTTCATCAATATTGCAATGATTACAAACAAAAATAAGGAATTAGTAGTCATACTAAAGCAAATGTTGAATATAGAACTTTCATCAACATATAAAAATAAATTAAAATGCTGTTAGACTTTGATTCTTTACATATTTAATTTTTAAGGTATCTTTTTCCAGATGCTTCTTTGAGATTTCGACATTGATTGAAAATCATTGAGAAAGTTCAAATTTCAAAATTAGGTGAAATTGAGACAATAATTAAGGTCAAAAGGCAGACTGCACCCTTTCCAACTCCAACAAATACAGATGCAACATTGGGAGGTGGAACAGAAAGTGCAGAGACAGTACAGCATGATAGTCTTCATACCACCAATCAAACAACAGGAGGAAAATAGAGGCATAAACAGCACCACTAAGTCAACAAGAATGTGCAAAATAACTAAGAAAACTTTTAAGCCGTGGGAACTTTCAAACCTTTTGATTCCCCAATTTTGAGCTTAATGTGGATTGAAAACTTCAGAAAAAGAAATAATATACCTCAAGTTATTTAACCCAAATTTTGCAGAGATAGTACCTCAAAAGGACATCAGAATGGGCAATTTTAGTACAGGGAAGTGTGCAAGATCATTTTTATCTTCCATTCTCCAACTGAAAGAACTTATTTACCAACCAATCAAGCTAGAAGGTGCTGAGAATTTGACAAAGATCAACTCCTTCTGTGGACTTGAATAAAAGGGAAAGAAGACAGAAAGACAATTCACCAGCACCTTCCAGGGAGGATTTCTGATCTACTCATCGTCCTTGTAAGGGTACTCCTCAGCAACTTGCTCCAGCAGCTTCAGTCTTATCTCAAAAGCATCATCACCTCGAAGCATGTCTTTCACAAACTTAACCTCAGTTCTCATAGAGACCTACGCTCAATTCAAAAATAGTTAGTAAGATTAGCCTCTTGTAAACAAAACTGGCAAAGAAAAAATATGCTGTACATTCCAGAATGAATACACAAGATCATGGAGCATAGATTATACATTATGGTAAATATCACAGTGCATCCCAATCATTAAAATCAAGACCCTCAGTGGTCCCTCCATCAGGACACAAAACCTAAAGAGAAATGGTATTTCAGTAGAGGATTTTACCATTTCTAAAGCACCACGAATGACCCCACACAGGATGTTGCAATAGAAGAGACCTTGGCAGGTGTCAGGGAGTTCAACAAAGTCCGCAAGGGGATTATCATCCAGTATCAGGCTACACTCTGAACCATCAGCACTCCAATTGCTCACTGTTGCACTTACTCCAAGAAACATCTTGAACCCAACCTGCTTTCCATAATAAAACTTCAGAGTCTCTACACATAAGTCTTCACTAACAGGTATTGTGCACATAAACTCCATACTATGGCTAAAAACAAAGAGGGGTTGCATGAAGTGAAAATGTCAGGCCAGTATCTAAGTAATGTTGTATGTTATCAAAAACATATTTGTTGAGGATTCCCCTGATAGAAATAGAAACCCACTTTGTGATCTACTAAAAGATAAAGTTTATGAAGCTCTTCTCTATCTTATCAGCAAAGCATGTGCTAATTTCCATGTTCCAGACACACAGAGGCCAGGAACCCCTTGCTTCGTGTGACTACCCATCATCTACTGAGAGTATGAAACAGAGGAGAAAGAACCTTGGCAATAACTTCAGCAGTGTCTTTGAATTCTGAACATCTTGTGATGTTGCTCTTTGCCAAGAAATCATCAATCAGCCGAACACCAATGTTATACCCCCTGACAGCATCCAACATGCATATTTGGTGTGGGTGCTTTCTTTTTCTATTTTGGAGAAACCCAAGAGCCTTTCACAGCATTATGTGCCCATGAAACCCCTACAGGCTCATGAAATTAATGCCAACACACTCACACCTCAAAGGCTCCCTCCCACAGGTGCCAAGTTCTACAACGAGTACATGTGTACAAAGATGCTTTGCACATGAGAGATCTCTCCAGTCATAAAAACAGTAGATTCTAGCTACAGGAAGTCCTCCATTACATAATGTCTGGAGATTTTGGGTGCAGAATTTGAGGGCACAGCTTGTAATGCATGTAAATATGTTATGGGAAATTCCTGCAAGGTAGTAATCAGCACAGGGCATCCTTACATGGTGTCCAGCTGCTTGTTGACCTCCTCTACTTCTTCAAAATCAGTCAGCAGTTGACGCACAATTGCACCATACGTCAAGGTGAACAGTTCTGCATTCTGGACCCCCACTTTATTTTCAGTTCATCACTTTTCCCCTCATCGCAAATCATCAAACATAGCAGAAACCAATCCAATACTGTTGGTTAGTGTTGTACAACCACCTCCATGTGAGAGACATGATATAATACATAATCAACAGGAAGGCAAATGTTGCAGATGTGTTGCCTTCGATTGTCCTTGAGCTGAGTGCTATTTCTCATAACCTACCACCTTGAATGTAGATGAAGTAACTTGGGTGCATACTCACCACACGATCCACAGGTGCAAAGGGATAGTCACCAGCTCTTGTTGGCGGTGCCATCTGCACAGATACACACCCGGCCAGAAATACAAGTTAAAATAAGTGCACTTCGTGTAGTACTTAGCAATGCCAACCACAAGATCTGCTGCTGCAGCTCTGTCTCTGTCTGTCTCTCTGTGTGTGCATCTTGGTTTAAGAGACCTAGGATTTTGGGTTAGGGTTTATAACTCCAAGACAGAGAAAATCGCTCTTGTGCTTCGTCACCATATCTTTGGGCAAAGAGAGAGTTCAGGAAAAGCCTTACGAATTTACTGACCAAACTCAAATTGATTATGGCTACTGAACACCTGTCATGAAACCGCTGACAAGTAAAGTATCCACAGTAAGAAGTCCCGATACGAAAAAGAGTTCAGAAAGTTCAGAAAAACTGCTAACGTAAGACAAGCTCAGGGTTTCTAGATGCGCTAAGATTAGGGAGAACTAATAAAACACACGCACGCACACACGCACGCACAAGAATGCTTCCAGGTTCACCTGTCTGAAAACAAGCACAGGAAGGTTGCTGAAGATCCAAAGGACTTACAGATGCGAAAGAAGAAGAAATCGCCTCTTTTTCTTGATACCAAGCAGCTCCTTAACCCGCACCCCCACCCCTCTACTAACAGATCTGCATCCTCCAGATTCCTTCTCCCTCCCTCCAGAAAATCAAAACCAAATCTCCAAAACAAACCAAATCTCCGATTGTTGCTGCCTGTATTTGAAATAAGAATTCCGTGGACAAATTCAAGGAAACTCCGTGCGATCGAGATAGAGAGAAGTAAGAAGAGAGACACAATGCAATCAGCCGAGAACAGGACACATGCCGAAACCCTAATTTCGGAAACCCTAATTTTTGGATTCTTACAAAGGAGCTCCAATGACGTTTTGAGAGATTAAAATATTTTTCAAAAAAAATGCGATAATGTTTTACGTTATTTTAAGACATCTCCACTTCACAATTGTAAACTCCACCTTTTAAAAAAAAACCAAGACTTCTTTATAAATTTCTTAATTTGGACATAATGAAAAAAACCCTAATTTTGAGATTAGTACAAAAAGCTCCACAATAAGATTTGTTTTGTGAATTAGTATTTTGAATACATGTTAATTAGCCTAACTCTTTATTGAATGTTTTGTATATTTATATTATATCTTCTCAATAATGTTTATGGTTTGCATTTAATATTGTTTAATGTCCTTATCCATAAACATCTCTATTTTGGGGATTTCCTCAAGCATAATGTGCCACACCGGTTGGCATAGGGAGGTTTCTTAATGACACCTCCATGATATTTCATAACCCCACAAAGCACTCCCAAACAAGGTTTCTCCCCCATTTGTAGTAGGTTCTCTTGCTCACGTAGAAGGCATTACAGTGGGTTGTTCATATAGAGCCATTTCTACAATTAGAAGAACCTAATGTAAGGGCAATACATTTTGTTGGCCTTGCCTACCAAGGCAAGGATAATTGTGTTTATATTCATTATAAAGTATAGTAGCTTAAGAGATTTTGGCCCCTAAGTAATAATAGGTCTATTTTTATGTGAGGATTTTTGAAAGATGATATTTTTGGCTTATGTTGAAACTTGAGATTGGTTATACAGTTATAATATCTTGAAGGATTTTGGTTTCTTTTAGAGTATTTTTGGAAGATTACATTTTTGCATGATGAAATATTTGAATTTTCATAATTATTGTTTTGCCTTAAGATACTTTTAAATGTAAATAGCAAGGCCAAAGTGTCACACACCCCTTATTTTTGTTTTGTTTTGTTTTTTTTCCAAAGCACAATAACAAACCTGACCCGACAAGCTGCTGGCACCCCCAAGTCAAGCTCATTGCATACCCAAATCAAGCCCATTGGCATAAGGCGAGCAAGAGTTCCACTTGCACACCATTGGGTTTGAATCCCAGACCTTGCCCTGGTTCCAAGGTCCCATAAGGGGCTATATCAGTGGCAAGATGCTAAATACCCCTTAACAACCTTTTGTCCGGCGTAGTATCTGACCCCTTGACCCACCACCAATCTTGACCCCACCAACATAGTTGGGCCCTCCTTTCACTGTCGATAGAACATCCCTAGCATTATCAACCCTCCCTTCACCTCTCTGTTGTCGATTATAACCCATCGAAACGTACTTTTTGCTTTACATTACAAAACATAAGTCTTTTTCAATTTCAATCGGGCCTTCAAATTCAATTGTGAGCTAAAAATAGCTTTAGTTTGGTTGAAGATTTTAGGGTTTAAGGAGGGTGTAAAACCATGTGAATTGCAAGAATGAACTTGGTGAAGTGACATGAACTTTAATGAACTTCATTGCCCTATTGCATTATTGTGTTGGATGGTTTTAGTTGAGGTGCACTAGAGAAGTACATAGTCTAGGGTTTTATGCACAAGGTGCAAATTTTTTAAGGTGTACCAAAATCTTGTTATAGTGTCACTCTTTTCTGTTTTTTTTATCTAGTTTTTTTTTATTATGTAAAAACACATTTATGGATGATTATGATGGAATTTAAAATTATAATGATTTAAAATATATTCCTTTTGAAAATTTTGACAACTTGTGACTCATTATTTTGTATCAGGATCAAAATATAAGGTAAAAAAGGAATGCAATAAGAACTAAACTTTTTTTGTCCTATGTGGTACACCTTAGAGGATTTTCACCCCACATGAATCTTGCGTTCAAATACATTGTCTTTTGAAATAAACAACTTAAAAGTTGTCTTGTATTATTCTTTGTAAAAATTTAGGGTTTTGGCAAGTACGGAAGCGAGAGAGGGAAATGTTGTGTTTTTTTTCCTTATTACTGTTATTGCAACCAAGCTTAGTCGAAACACTATGGTTAGTGTAGTTACCACAGATGTTGCCCCCCTTACTCCGATTATTATCTTTGTGGAAAAAGAAGCTAGTGTTGGAGAAGATTTGGACATTGTAGAAGATAATGATAGAGTGGTACAAAGAGTTGGTACAATGTGTTCTATAGGGGAAGGAAACAAAGAGCACATGCTTTTAGAGGTGTTGCCCACCCTTGTTTTTGCTAACCTTTACATGATCAACTTGCTTGGGTGTAAGAAGTATGTTGATCTTATTAGCACAGCTTGTTCCAATTTTTTGCCATCCTCACACCATGTTTTGTTATTGAATTTAAGTCTACAATGGTGTTATTGACTTTTGATTGTATCATGCAGAAAGAAAGAAGAATTGAGAGGATTAAGATATCAAAAATTGTTAAGAAGTAAATGCATGGACATTAGGTGGGGGGGGGGGGCAGCTATGACTATGGAGAAGAAAAATGATGAATATGTTGTAAACAACTCCATAAATTTGACCTCTAGGTTCTTTTCCCAAACACAGTCCCAATTAGTAATTAAGTGTTGTTGTTTCATCATTTGTAGTTTAGGCATAGATTCTTGGTGTTTTGAATCTTTGTTATAAACTATCAATTAATGTTATATTAGTAAAAATTTAGGCAGTAGTGAATGATCCTTGAGTTTCAATGTTTATTTTTGTATGTTTTATTGCCTACAAATAAGGGTCACAAAGGAGAAGGAACAATGGAGGTGGTCACCATTGTCCGTTGTTTTGAAACATTACCCCTTACAAACAAATCTGCAATGCCCATGGCTCCACACAAAGGAGGAGTTACAGAACATTTTGGCAAAATTGCTCCCTGAATGACCTTGGATCCCAAAAGGAAAAGACATAAGACCTTGCAAAAAATGGTGCAACAAAGGGCATAAGAGAGGGTTGTACACAAATCCAGTAAGTTTTATAGGAAAGTTTCAAGATGTTGCTTTTGATAGTAGGGTTTATATGCTTGCCTTGCCAATTGGTTTAGGGTTTAAGGTACTATATGTAACCTATAATTATATGTAGTCATAAAATAGTATGATTAATGTCAACAAGGTTTTTATAATTGTTTGTTTAAATGTTCTGCTTTTTGCAAGTTGGCTAAAGTTGTGGAAGATTTCTTTGTTAGCAATGGTGGGACCATGGATTTAACAATTTCAATTGAAATTGGGGGTGCATATTTGAAACTCAAGGTCAATGCAAATATTCGATTCCTCAAGGACCTCATTGGGCATTTGAACACAAATGCCATGGACTTTTTAAAGGTTTGGTTGTCCCATGGTTGCACACTGCCCAAAAATTTCTACATCACACACTTGCACCTTTGGGACATTGTGAAGAATTAGTCGAAAGAAAAAGGGGAGTTAGTGACAGTGTTGTGCATTTTTTGAAAACAAAATTGAAAGTCTTTCTTTTTGTCAAAGACCTCATCATTCCATTACATGATGCCAACCACTCAAGTTTCATTGTGATGAACACTGACCAACTTCTACACTATGACCCTCTTATTATCCAAAATGGTTTCCCATCTGCAATGGTGCATCAATTCTTTACCAAAATTTGGGCAGTTAAACAAGGCCCAGTAACTCAAAAGGTAGCTTGGAAGCGAGCTACAACAACCAACAATTGGGTTTGGCCTGTTGGACCACAATAGGAGTCCAACTAGGAATGTGGGTTTTATGTTATGCCATTCGTAACAAAGTATGTTGAATGGAAGCTATTAGCCACCATTGCCAATTGTTTCGAAGTATGCAAAACACCAACACCCCTAAACTTTGAGTTCCGAAAGTGGTTTCTTAGTTTATGATCTAAACAACAACATTGCAATTTTGCAAGTTACACCCACTATTTTTTCAAGTGTTGAAGCCATACAATGCAAGGACACACTTTGTGGTGCAATCTACAACATTGTCAATCCTATAAGGCCATCTAGCATTCTTGGAAGGTTAGCTTGGAAGAATTGGGGGAAATAACTGAATCAAATTCTATATAGTTTATAAATGGAGTTGGAACTTGAAGAAGCAACAGAGTGAAGAAAGTAATTTAGTATAAATCTAGCTCGACAACAAATTTGTAGCTCCCATAATTTCATCAAGAGGTGTAGGTGGACTATTTTGTTTTTTTTTTTGGGACAAGTTGTGAATGCTTGAAGTTTTGATAAATCCTACAAGGGCTGGTGGATTTCCCTTGAGGATAACTGAAAAATCTGCACATTACCTAATCTATGAATCACAATCTTTGAGATAATCTAAGTGAGCAGTTCCAGAGTTTGTGAGCTGAGACAATGTTTTTGTTTTCAATTTTGTGATGTTGCTCAAGTGGCCATTGTCCATAAGTATATTTAGCCAATTTTGGCAATATTCAGAATATGAAAGTAAAAACTCTTTATGTACCCTTTCATATTGTAGGCAATTGTGACAAAATTTGGTGCTTTTAAAAATTCTTTATTATTTTGGCTACTTTTTTTTTCAAAAAAAGGGAATAATTGTCAGAATATTCTTTTTTAAAAATAGTTTTTTCAAAATAGCAAAATTTTGCCACCAAAAAAAAATCCCTGAGATGAGAACAAAAAAAAAACAGCCCAAAAACTCATCAAAACCTGCTGAAATTCCCATCAGATACTACCTATTTCGAGATGAGGGAGAGAGGGGCATAATCCATCTTGCTTTGTCATCGGAAGGGAAAACCACAATACTATGCAACCTAAACTATGCTCTTCGCTTATGCGGCAAATGCAAACCGCCTTCCTGGTGCTACAGGAAGTTGTGGGCCACAGTTGTGGTGCAAGGTGATGGCTTGCTAGTGCATCATCATAATATGCACTTGAACTCTGGAAGTCATCCATAAACTCAACTTTTGAGAGTTCTTGGGGGCAAGAAGGAAAAAAACACCACTTAAAGATTTTCAACAGTCCCACCCTGTTATGAAGAAGATCTGGGTTCATTCATTGCAATAAAAGGTGTCTTTGTATGTCAAATGATTTCACTAAATATTGAATGAATTCACTGATCTTCCTAAAGAAGAATTAGTTGAAAAGCATTAAATTCACTTGTTTTAGTGAATATGGAAAGTACTGAATTCAGTGGTGTGGTGAATACGGATTACTGAACTGCACCACATTTTGTTATAGTGATTTCAGAACCTAAGGAAAAAAAGTCCACACTTTTTCCTCTGCTTGAAATGAACCCTGAGATCTTTGAATAATTGATGAGTGTGCACTAGTTCAAGAGATAAAATAAAGCTTCATCCAATTCATGACATGAAGAGACAGGTTTGTTAGGATTCCCTGTAGAACCGTGATTCAAGAAGAAGTTGAAAATTTTCCCTGTGTTTTGACTTAAATTCGTCAGATAGGTTTCCACTCTCTCCTCTTTTTCCCTACCTGGTGGGGAACGCCAAAAAAGTTTGGTGTGATCTTGATCAAAGCTGATGCTGCAACAACAATTGATAGTACTCGTGTCGGTGCAAGGGAACATTAGAGTCACCACCTGCAATCTGGTACTGTGTGACAAATAATGTTAATCTAGTGCTAGATCTCTTTCATCTTCCTCGGATCATCGAGTTAGGTTGTTTTCAGGTTGTAATAAAACAGCAAAGCTGGTGGAGGAATGGATAAACAAGAGCAACAAGAAGTTCAAGATTTGCACAAGAGTTACGCTTACGCTCATTGAAAAATAGACTAGTCTAAGCTGTGTTGGAAACACAAAGCAGGAGGAGAAAGAGGAAGAGAAGCAGGAGGAGGAGGAGGAGGAAGAGGCGGCAGCTGAGGAGCTAGAGGATATGGATAGAGATCAGCTTCTGATCAGAGACGATAATGGGTGTCGGGTCAATTTGCATGAGAACCAGCAGCTGGGATCAGAGACGAGGATCTTTGAGGTGGTCTAGCTCAGGTGGGTCGATGTTGCAGTTGCAGCGGTACAACTGTTTGCAGTGGTGGCCGAGGAGCATTCAACTAGCTGGAGTCGTGTATTGCATCTGCATTGTCGTGTTGATGAATTCGGTAGCATGTGGTCGAGTACCTGGAGGCTTGCAGACTCGACGAGAACTCTCCTCTGCAACGGTGTCTACGACGTCGTCGTCTTCGAGTCCTAGTTCTTCTCCTTCGCCTAGTTCTGAATCCGCGGCCGAGATTGTGCAGCAGTGTCCAGCTTTGAACTTCACAGCGCTGGATCAGTTTCCTTTTATTGCGCAGCAAGCTGGAGACGAATCCATCGAAACGGTGGAGAGGTGCTTGGCTGTGTTCCACGGACTGGAGATGATGTTATCGGAGTACCTCAGGCAGACGGGTTTCTTCCTAGTGCCGGCAGAGATGGCGTCTGCGTGTGTGCAAGCTTACGAGATTCAGCTCGCGAAGCAAGGGGTCGCGAGTGCTGCCAACTTCAGCAACATGTGTAAGTTCTCTGCGACTACCATAGCTCGAGGCACAGACAATTGTAAGCACGTTCAGACGGTCGACGACTTCAGGAAGCTGCTTTCAGACTCAGTCCTGGCGACAGTGAATACCTCGTGTAATGGAGTTCTCGGCGTCGGCAACTCTTACTCCACGCTTTGCCCGGCTTGCATCAAAGAGATGTTCTCAGCAAGCGCGGATCTTGAGATGCAGGCAAATGGGAACAGTTTCAGTTGCTACAATTACACGACGCTCTACGTCGGAGCTTATGTGCAGCAAGCCGGACCTCTTGATCCGACTGCAGTGGTTTGTCTCTGGGACGTACTTCCTTACCCGGTTGAGAATCGAAGCTCGCTGGTTGTCTATCTGATCATCGGCGCTACAAGTATGGTTGTGGTGAGTGCGGGTGCGGCGATCCTCATCTTTTATGTCCACAGACGCAGGGACATCGCGAAGCAGCTAGCGTATATGAAACAAATGACGCATAGGATGGCTCAAGGCTCGACTTGCGTGAATGCCGACTATGCGATGCTGTGGTATAGTCTAGATGAGATCAAAGCCGCAACGCATAACTTCGCGAGGGAGAGAGTCCTGGGCTCAGGCGGTTTCGCAAACGTGTATCGAGGAGTACTGGAAGATCAGACAGACATCGCGGTGAAAAGGTTAAAAAATTGCTCACCCACGGGGGTGGACGACTTCGTACGCGAGGTGGAGGCGCTTGCCAGTGTGAAACACAAGAATTTGGTCACACTTCGAGGTTGCTGCATCGCAACTGTGGGCACCGGTGTTGAAGCTGACCATCAACGGATCATCGTCTGCGACTTCATGGAAAACGGCAGTCTTCACGACTTTCTTTTCAGCCCGGCCTCAGCTGCTGCTGCTGCTGCTGCTGCTCCTGATGTAGAGTCCAGACCCAGATTCTTAGATTGGCCTACTAGACAAAAGATTGCCATCGACGTGGCTCGAGGAATCGACTACTTGCACCATGGAGCTCAGCCTCCGATCCTGCACCGCGACATCAAATCCAGCAACATACTCTTGGACTCAAACTTCAATGCAAGAGTCGCGGATTTCGGCTTAGCCAAATTCGCACCGGAAGGAATGACCCACATGACAACCAGAACGGCAGGCACCTTCGGCTACATTGCACCCGAGTACGCACTCTACGGCCAACTCTCGGAACGCAGCGATGTTTATAGCTTTGGTGTGGTGTTGCTGGAGCTCATCAGTGGCCGCAAAGCTGTGCAGCTAATTGGTACTGATCCAGCTGCTGCAGATGGAGGCAAAGGCGGCTTCTCTTTGATCGCAGGCTGGGCTAATGCTCTAGTGAAATCTGGAAACTGGCTCCAAGTTGTGGACCCAAGGATGATGAACAACTTGGACTCTCAGGGAAACAGCAATGATGATCTGGAAAATATGCACAGATTTCTTATGCTAGCTCTGCTGTGTGCTCATCCTGAAGCTGCTTGCAGACCCACCATCACTGTAGCTCGCCGACTTCTGGAAGATGCCAGACAACAAATGCCTGTGGTACCACCTCATGACACGGTTGCAGCAGCTGCAGCAGCTGCAGTACGAAGATTTGCTTCAAACCTGCAGTCCAGGAAGTCTAGAAGACTCAGTGAAGGTGGTGGTGGAGAAGGACTGACTGCTTCCTGTGCTACCATCTCATCAATGGATACTAGTTACATGGCCAGGTAGTGCTTGTTAGTCTGATGATGCAACTACTGTAAAGCTGCACTGATTGCAGCAATAATCTAGTTTTTGAAGCAGAGACTGTTTCAAGGTTGATCATGGTGATTTTCAACCCTTTTTTGTAGCAGTGAATTTAGGTATGAATTTTTATTATTTTTACAGATGATTTTCAAGGTATAATTTACTTCTAGAAATCAACCAACTGGTTACAGCTTCTTCTTCTTCTTCTTCAATTCTTCTATTCTTTGGTCAGGTTCTTTCTTCTCCAATCTTTGGCTGCAAATTTTGTTTGGTGCTTGCTATTCTTTTGTCTGACACCCAGTGTTTGTTCTTCTCCAATTTTTGACTTCATTCAGTTTTTCATGATTCTTTTGTTAGGTTCTTTGACTCAGTTACAGGAGGCCTTCAATTTGAAGGCATCAATGCCCTCAAATGGCAGATCTAGCCCTTCCAATGAATGGGCAAAATATTGGGCAACATTTTGTTGAATCCTTCAATGTGAAGGGTTAGTTTTTTTATGTTGAAAAAAAACTTCACATAATTTGATAAGAACATCAGAAGATGAAATTGGGGACTTACATACTTTGATGTTTTAACATGCCTTAGCACTTGTGGGCTTGCACTAATTGGTGACTAGGAGCAAATATACTTTGTATGGAAAGATGTGAAAGATATAAGAGCCCTTGAGAAATGTAGCTGATAGTAAATATTCTCTATGCTTGAGAAAATGTAGCTTTTGCAACATATGTTTTCTCTTTTCTTTTTGCGAGAAAGGGCTTAGAAAAATATTTAACTTTTGATGAGCCTTCAACCCCTAAAAGCCCCAAGGCCTTCTCACAATCATGTTATCTCTAGTTGAAGAATTTTGATCCAATCTACTAATTCACAAATGTGATTATAATTTTGGTAAAATTTTCAGCCATAATCAAGCAAGGGTGTGATATATTTCAAAGCTAGATTGAAGCTCCAAGCAAGTGGAGCTTTCATGGTTGAATCTAAAGTTTTGCCAACCAGACAATGAACGTGAGGATCCATGGAAATTGGTGGCAACTTCAAAGGGATCCCAATGCTAACATTGTTGAGTTGGTAACTCATAAATGAATTTCAAGAGTTAGCCAATGTGCTAGTCTTCCAGTGTGAAGGGTAGTTTTGTGTAGGTGAAGGGCACATAGGCCCTTCAAATTCAAGGCATGGTTCTTTTCTCTCTAGAACTCCAATCTTTGGCTGCAATTTCTGTGAGATTACAACAATTAAGTTCTTCCTTCTCCAATGTTTTGGCTGCATTTCTTTTGTGATTCTTTTGTCAGGTTCTTTCTTCTCTAATTAATTTTTGTGAGGTTCTTTTGTGAGATTCTTTCCTTTCAAATTTTTTGGCTGCATCTTTTGTGAGATTCTTTTATCAGGTTCCTTCTTCTCCAATCTTTGCCTGCAATTTTTATGAGATTCTCTTGTCAGGTTCTTTCTTTTCCAATTTTTTGGCTGCAATTTTAGTGAGATTCCTTTTTCCAGGTTCTTTTTTCTCCAATCTTTGCCTGCAATTTTTGTTAGATTCTCTTGTCAGGTCCTTCCTTCTCCAATTTTTTGGCTGCATTTTTGGTTCCATTCTTTTGTCAGATTCTTTCTTCTCCACTCTGTGACTGCATTCTTTGTGAAATTCTTTTGTCAGATTAGCCCTTCTTCAATCTTTGGCTGACATGCGTGAGAGAAAAAAAAGACAATGCCCCCCCTTGCCATGGAGTGTGTCCACACTGCTCTGTCATTTCCAGCAGAGAAAAATCAGAGACTGCAGGAAAAAAACTTACAAAATAGTTATAACCATCATGCCTGACTAAACAAATAAACAACACTTACAGTGAAAACCTTGATGGTATTGCTCAGAGTACCAGACCATCACCTTCATCGTGATTAGCCGTGATTAGCTGCCATTTCTCCCCACTTCATCAGCTACCAACAGTGGGTGATTTAACATAAAAGAATTTCCTCAAAACTTGGGGCAAACATTTTTCACACAAAAAATATGTCCCCAGTTTCTCTCACATTTCCAGAAGCAATGGGAAGAATAATCAGTTGAAAAAGGGAACAAAATTAGGAAAAATAAAATTTACCATCAAGCAGAAAACTCATCACACAACAACACTGCAGAAAGAGTGGAGGTATACCGAGTCTGCCTGAATATAGTCTCCCAAGACTTCCATGTTCCTTTCTCAAAAGTGTTTTTTCTCAACCAGCCCAAACCACAGAGCCAAGAATCTGATGATAACTACTACAAGTACATCAATACTTGGAACAGCATAGACTTGTCAGACACTGGCAACATCTTAGCTATATGGTTCGAGTTTGTAACAGCTTGAGGCACTTATCACCACCTAAGTGGAAAGGCAGCAACCATTAGTTGTCAAGTTCACCTCACCGGGTCTGTTCTTCAGAGTGGCAAGCTGACTCACACAGTCTCTACTCCTCACAATTTGATCACCTCAGACATTTGACCTAGTGTGCCAGTCCAAACCTACTCAGTAGCTAGCTCCTTGAACCTTGCCTGTTGACTAAGGTTTTCTACACTTTCAACAACATAATTAAGCTTTGAAACAACTTCAATCAGTAGAGAAGCAAACTTGACCAATGACAACGCTGAGATCCTCTCAAGTGAGCCATCCCAGTTACGACCTAAACTATACCGTCGCTGCATGAACTGCTCCTGCCATCGAACTTGCCTAATTGGCCCTGGAGCGCTCTTGCCTGGGATAGGAATTCCTTCTAGCTGTGGAGTCTCCCGGTCTGGTAAGCTTCTGGACAACTGTCCATCAGGAATTGAAATGACCACACCAGGTGTGTCATCTTGCCATGTCGGCACAGGATTATGCCTCAGCTTCAGCTTTCCAAATCTTGAGTCCATAAGGTTTTTGGATGTGCCTTGTGACCAGCTGCCATACATGGGAGGTTTCCCTGGTGACCCAATCTTTACACCCACCAAGTCATCATGTTCTTCTCTTTCAATAGGACCATATTGACCAACTACAGATGAGCCATGTGCAGCACCTTCATCTCCCTCTCCCAAAAAGGTTTCCTTACCATTGTTGTCATCTGCCTTCCAATGGTCACTTGTTGAATATTGCTGAGCTCCAGTCCAACTTCTAGGAAATGCACTATTATGATCTTGTGACAATTCCCTTGGTTGCATGTTTGAAAATGGAGAAATTGAAGCCATATACAATGGATACCTGGGGGACTTTGGTGCTCCACTACCTAAAAGAAGATGAGTGTGGAGATATATCTTATATTGAAGCAAAACAGCTGCCTCCTGTGCTTTGCGCATTATATCATTAGATGCAAACTTTTCCATGTTTTTGATACTGTTACCCAAAGTTTGCAGCACACTTGCACATTCTTTAGCAATAACGTCCATATCCTGCAGCACCACTACATCTCAAAACCTCTTGTCGCTCATGACCGGAAATGAATCATAGAAATCACCTTGACAGATGGATAGGCACACTTCCATTGAGCTCCTTGGGAACACCAGTAAGGAGGTGCCAGAAAAGAGACTTCAATCTAAGCAGAAAGATTTACAGGGCAGGAACAGGGTTTAAACGATAAGCTTGGCAGTAACCTCATCAAGCATGCCTTAAATTGAAGTATTGTCTGCTATATGCTAATCTATGAGATTGAAGAGAAATCTCCACAGTAACACTTTGAAGGGAAGTGTTGTCTCAGTTCCACCAAAAGCAAAACTAACATGAAAAGAATGAGTGCAGTCATAATCTTAAAAAGGGAACTTAAACTCTATCATGATCATCACCTTCATCATGAATAGCAGTGAGCTGCCCAATTGACTTTCCACTGACTTCTTCAGCTGTTCTAAATGCACAAGCAACTAGGTTATCAATTCAACAATCAACTGCACCCAGCATACACAACAGTGACAAAAGTGTGGACAAACCTTTGCAAAAAGTTCCCTCAAATTCTTGGGAGCTTGAATATTGGCACGCAAACATGAGTCGAGGGCAATAACATCATACAAAGTGTAGCGAAGGGAGTCAGTGATGTCATCATATAGGTCCCAGGGATATCCCCTGAAGAATGGACCATGACAAGGCTCCCAGTGTACTGCACTGAGCTGCACAACCACAAGGCAACCAAGTCACAATAGAACACATTCATTGTCCCTGAAATGTTTGGATGCTCAGCTCTCAAGTATGACATCAACAAGTTTGACAGAGACGCACAAGACTAAAGCTACATCTACAGATTCCAGCAAAGTGGTTGAGTTTCTTGCTCATGGGCCCTGTTTGCACACTGTGACAATTTAGGACTGCATCTAATAATCTGGTAGCCCAGCAGTTAAAATGCACCAGAGTTGAATGTGATTCAAATCAAGTTGAACTGAAAAAGCCACACAAGACAGCTTGAAAGGTCAATCTGGACTCACCAATTTGTCAACATCTGAGTCAGACATCACCACTTCATGATAGCTCTGGTGGATCTTATCATCCACAGAGAGACCACACAATATATCAGGAACATGGTCTAGCTTCGTATCTTTGATGTACTCCTCAACACACCTGCAAACAAAGTGTCTCCCATAACCTCCATGCTTACTTGAACCAGAGGTTTGGAGAGAGAAAACTCCTTTACTCTCATGTGCAAACCACAAATTGGGGCAGAAAAAAAGCCTACGGAAAAGCGCACAATTGTTGCTACCATGCACTTAAAACTATCTATTGAGTACAGGTTATGGACTGCACCGTTGAATCACAGAAGCAGCAGTCTCAAAATTCTTTGCCACAAGTTTATGCAGGGTGTCTCCAGCATATATGGGTTTGATAGCCAAGTTGACAAGAGTTGACATGAAGAAGCCCAGCAAGATCATGGAGAACCTCAACATGGGCAATGTCCACCTCTCTGGTTGTGTGTAGGCAGTGATAATAAAAAGGTGAAATGCAATGGTTGCCACAGTGAAGGCATAGCCCCACTGATCCTTTAAAGGTGGAATTCCTTTCAAAAAGCGGAAGACAGCACCCCCAAACATGACAATGAAAACCTGTGCAGTTCATGCATTTTCAGAACAAAATCAGTTGATTAGCTCCACAACATAGTGATGGCACTGGTGCACAGAGATCACTGACACCAACTGAAGAGTTCATCATTTAAAGCAAAAAGTTGATTCCTGGTCCCATAAGCACTTATTTGCACCAGAATGCCAAACTCAGACTAACAATTTCCTTACCACAAAGTATGGATATATCTGGTACCCCAGAAGTGGACCAATCTGATTCAGTGCCAGCGCAATCAGGCCTGCAGCGAGAGTCCCCAACACTCTGTTGAACCCTTTGCTGACAGAAAGGCCAATGTTGCCCTCTAAAAGAAGATCAGTTGTCACTACAGCCCAAAGTGCAATTGAGTTCAATTCACTAAATGGATCTGGGAAAGGTATAACGCATAGTATTGAGGCCAAGCCTGCAAGAAACCCTGCAAAGCCATGATGATCTCAAGCTCAAATCAATTCCCTCACCAGAAAAAATACTCTTACAAATATACTGTACAAAAACATCCCTGGAATGTTCAGAACATATGCACAGCCACCAGTTGCTTACATTTGCAAATCATCCCTGACATCCCATCACATGTAATGTGTGACTTTGAGCATGAAAGGCACAAACATAAAACACAAAGAAAATGACTACAGTGCAGCATTGCAACTCTCTCTCTCTCTCCTGGCAATCAAAGTGCAGTAGTAGTAGTTCATAATGCTTGCTCTGATTATCAGATCAAAGAGCAGATCTTTCTTCAAGGCATTTCTCTAAAGAAAAAACACCAGGACTTGATGATTCTGACCTTGTTTCAACGATAAGATCGTAAGACTGGAATTTGAGGCCACTGCCGCCCAGCTCCACTTCGGCCATAGAATCACACCTTGTAATACAGTGAAGAGGAAGTTTTTGGGATCGCTTCTGGCACTGCGTGCAGCTCTTACCACAAAGGACTTTTGTTTCAGCGGGTTGCGCAGACTTCGCGTTGTTGAAGAACCACTACCATGTCTTGCAGGATGCTGCGATGTTGTAGTGGCTGCTGCTGCTTCATGACGGCGCTCTGCGTCAATTGCAGGATGCAGTCGAGAGAACTTATGACCTCTAGTAGAACGCGATGCGTGAGCATCTTGGATTTGGTGAAATGGATTCCTATTCCCAGCTACTAAATCCACTACTTGCGACTCCAATGGCTCATCATCGCTCTTATTATTGACTACCTGATGATGATTTCCACCACTGGCCAACAGCACAGGTTCTTCGAGTCTAGTAGGTACAGTAGTAGTACTGCTACACCTGTCGAAATTGTCTTCCACAAGAAACTCAGCTTCATCCTGTTCTTGCGTATCATTGTTGGCAAGACGATTAAGCCTGCTGTTGTCATCAGAATAGTTCCCTAACAAAGGCGCATGCAGGGAGCCTGCATCGCCTTCCTTACTTCCCACCATCCTCCTCCTCAAACCAACCGTTGCTCGTAACAGTCTAGCAATGAGTTCGCTAGTTTCGACAGAGAGTCTGCAAGAGAGCTGAGTGAACTGCAAGAAGTTCCGGAAGCTTCATTTGCGTTTCCAAACCATTTTCAGCAGAGGGATTTGTGCAGCACAGGACTTTCTTGTTTTTTTTTCCTCAACAGATTGGCAGAGAAACGGCAATCAACAAACAGTAATGCCAGCAACAAAAAGCCATCGCCATCGTGAACAAAATGACGTGAAACTCTAGACGGTCCCTCGGCAGCAGCCACAAGAGTGCAGAAAAAAGCGCACACCGTCGTAGATAAGGGTTTGCCTGGAGGAGGTGGGATGCAATGCAGAACTGTCATCTTCACCATCTGGAGGTACATTCCGCTGAGTGATTAGCCCCTCAGAAAAAACACCGAATATTCCAGAGCTAAATTACACTGCGTAATAGTCCCTTGGACACTTTACATGAGGATTTTTGAAACATGATGATATTTTGGCTTGTGTTGAAACTTGAGATTAGTTATAATATCTTGAAGGATTTTGGTTTCTTTTAGAGGATTTTTTTGAAAATTATAATTTTTGCATGGTGAAATATTTGAGTTTTCCATAATTCTTCTTTTTCTTTAGGATACTTTTTTAATGTAAATGGCAAAGTCACAATGTGATGCACCCCTTGTTATATAGGGTTTTAGCAAGTATGTACTAGGATATGCACTTTAATATGTAAAATCAAAATTGATTCATATCATTTTTTAGAAAATCCCGAGTACACCCTTGTTACCTATTTTTTTGCTTTCACAAATGCTACTTGTGGAATTAACCGCACCCTAGTAATCTACCCTCCAAAGGGAACTCCTATTCAAATTAGTGTGTGAACAAAAAGTGCACCTCTAAGATATGTATATGTTTTTCATGAAGCTTCACAAGCTAGGTCTTAGGGATTTGTGTTTGTTTGGGGTTGAATGAATAGCTTTAGAATTTAACCTTTGATTGACATTTGACCAAACCATTGTCAAGTGATGAGAGGGAGTTGTAACCATTTAACCTCCTAATAGTTGGAATTTTGTCACATTTTAAAAATTTTGATTCGGTAGAGTTGTAGAGGAATTTCAAATCTTGGCACCCTATTTACATTGAATTGAATTATAATTTATTTTATTTTTCATTAAGTTTCTTGTTATAGTTTTTTATACGTCAGTTGGAAAATTTGAGAATAAATTCCCTTAAGAAAACTTTGCAAGCTTGTGAACAACCTGACAACTAAGAAAATTCATTTAGTCTTAACTAAGAAAATTCATTTAGTCTTAAGTTGTAATCTATGTATGCCAAGAATCCACCTAGCCATAAAAACAACATTTGGTAACCTCTCCACATGGTCCCTCCATCATTTGTCCAAGGGTTTACATCTTCCACTATAGATACAACAATGCAATGAAATACCAATAATTTTTTATACATAAAAAAATAAATCACTAACCTTTGTTGTTGACATAAAAACATTATAAAAAGAATCTATAGACAAATCTAGGTTCACATGCGTATGTTGTCGTCAATAACATGGTTGAAAAATCTACTAAGTTTTATGACCAAAAGAATCATGGTGTTTTTGCTATGTTCAAAGTTAACAACCTTGGCTTTTGTCCTTCTTTAAAAAACAAATGTATTACATATTCTTGTATTGAGGGTCAAACATGAACGTGTGCTAATGCACTTTGGCACTCTAAAACCACACATGTAAAAGATAAAATTGATTCATGTACATTCGTTGTTCTTGTTATAAGTGAACATACAAAATTTCCAATCGCATGAGTCATAGTCTTCACATTATAAAGGTGGATGGGCCTTTGAACCCAATTGAGTTCTTTTTGCAACTTAATGTTGACATGTAATGCCTTAGGCAAGAGTGAACACTCTCGAGTCTATTACAAAACACATTGCTTCATGATGTGTGAAAGTTTTCATGATAGCATGCATAACTACTCACATCAAACTAAATAAAAAACTAGATAACTTATTAGGAAAGGGATTGCTTTTGATAACAAATATATCAAAGCATTAACATGTTCAAAATCTAGAGTATGAATATTAAGTATATAGTCTTGGCTACTCTTATCAACAAAGATCTTGCAATCCACCCACCCTCCAAAACCTAGAAAACATCAAAAGATTCCTCCCTTGTGTTTTGCATGTTTTTTCATTCCCCCTTGATGTGTTGCATTACATGCTGAAATCTACCATGTGACTTGGTTTTCTTGTGGATTCCTCTATAAAGATATTGAGAAAAAATTAGGAATGTCTTTAAGAAAACTGTTGAATGCACAAATCTTTTTTTAAGTTCATTCTCAAGATGGATAACTAAAGAGTTTTGTATATATATGCCCTATATGAGTTGTTGAAAGAAGGTTTTGTAAGTTTTTTTGTAAATGGTGAAATTTAGGTTTCCTCAACTCAAGTTTACATAGGGAAATTCTATGAGTTAACAAAACTCAAAAATCATTTACAAACCTTTTATCAAAGATAACATGACAAATAAAGTATCCAAGGAATAAAAATTTATTTAAAGAGAAAATTTAAATTTATTTGTTCTTGAAGCAATGGAAATTTACAGAACTATTGAAATGATGAATTCTTATTTTAATTTTACACCAATTGCACCATCATCCCATAAAAATCATGAGTGTAATAAGTGACCAAAATGCAATAGAAGTGCAAAACTTTTTTAAATAATTTTACTTGTGAAAAACAAGGAAATTAAATCACCCACTAGAAGAAAAGGATCCACATGGCAAGTTTCAATAGATAGACAAACATCCTATGTCATTGTTGAATTTTTTTTTCCTAGATATGATCCAATATAAAATGAAGCTCTATTATGTACAAATATCAATTTTGCTTCAATTTTCTAGAATTACAAAAAAAATCAACCGTCACGTTTTACATATTGTCCTTAAACTTACAAGAGTTACATAAAAGAAATAGAATGCAATGATGATTCGTCATAATGAAACTTGAGAAGCTAGAAAACAACAAAAGATAAAAATCTTGATTAAAAGGAATTCACTACATCAATGGAAGGCCTTTACTCTTATTTAAGATGTGGATGTGTGACATCAACAAAGGTTGATGCAAAATCCAAATCAATAAATTGTAAGACATATATATGACATAAAGTTGAAAATCAATAGAAACTTGTAAACATAAGTTAATGCAAAATTTAGAATCAACTTTAAATTCTTTTTGGACTAATTAATGACCACTTTGGGTATGTATAAATTAGGGTTTGATCATAGGTGAAAACACACTAGGGTGAAACATTTTGGACATCCAAATTAAAATTCATTCAAACAAATTTCAAGTTCTCAATAATAGAAAATTCCAATTTATATGTCCAATTGATGGAATGGCATTCACATCAATAATGAAAATTCATACATCAAAATACAGTGGCAAAATTTCATGACAAAATTTTCTAATATTTAATTTTTATTCTTTATGAACTTTTAAAGTCATACCAAACATATGTCATGGTCAAGAATAAATGAATATGGTCCATTCAATACACATTCATATAATGCCTTTTAATGTACAAATAACTCAATGATAATATGGTGTGTTGATATTGATATTAAACAAAACAATTTGGAAAAATGTTGATGATCAATTTTTAAGGTTTTTTAAGAAAGTTTTTTATTCTTTGAAATTAATAATTTAAATTTTCATCTTTCAAATAAAAGATTATCATAAGCTAAACTAGGATTGCTCAAAACTATCCTTATGGCAAATATCTTAGATCACCTTGCCACATGACCCATGTGTTTCAAAGTATCATGTTTTTGTTTTGTTCACGTAATTTGTTTAAACTTTAAAATGAAATTTCATGATATACCATTTTTGTTCCACCTTAATGTGTTTTCACCTTTAGAGAATTTTATTTGATCATCATCAAGTAATTATTTTTGTTCAAAATTTTTTGAATGAACTTTAACATAAATTTTTTGGCTCAATGAAAGCAATTGATGACATATTTATGACAAACCTACAAACTCCTTTGAATCTAGAATGAGTTTTACATTTGAAGAATCCACAACATCCAAATTGGTGAATTTAAAGTACATGACACAACCCTTGCCAAATTTCTTAGAAGAACACATGTATTGAAAGTAGAAATTTCACCCAACATCTAAATGTTAAAACTTGCCAAATGTTGGTTGCAACATTCATAGGTGAATCTACAATAACCACTTTAGGGTTATGGGAGCTCATCCTTTTACCAATGTTTTAAAGGACATGCCAATCTAAACTTTGGTGTATGCATTGATGGAAGTTGCGCTAACTTTTCAGTCCATCTCCTAGTATTTAATACCAAGGTTCAAGGTCATTATAAGGAGGCTTAACGCAAGTTAGGGCACAAATCGTTTTTTGTGTCACATTGTAACTTTCTACATGGTGGAATTTGTTACAATGTAATGGACATCTATTAAAATCATCAATATGTCATTTTTTCAAATGGTTCTAGATTTCAACTTGAAATTAAACATTTTCATGATAAATTTATGTCACAAATGTACACCAAACATATAGAAATTGATTTTTGAAATAATTAGATATGGATAGTTATGGCATCTTGCACCTCCATATAAAAGCATTTTTATTTATCAATTTCAATCCAAACATGTTATAAGGATTCAATATATGATACATTAAAGGAAAACACCCTTAAATCCAAAAGCTTTGTTAGAAAAACCTTAACCAAAAAGAAGTTATGAACTTTTGAGTGATTTATTTCAAAAGTCCCTAGTTTAATCATTTTTGGTTGGATTTTTTTTTTGTAATTTGTGTATTAAAGATGTGTTACATTGGGTGATTTTTTCAAAGGATCAATTTTGTTCAATTTTCATCATATAATGCACATTTATTCAAATTCAATGTTGGAAATTGGATTAATATGGAATGTTTTATTTGCCAAAAATGATTCACCCTAGCTTGCAACTACTCAAGAGGGGCCAATAGAAGAATATCTACATAACCATCAAGCATATAATGTTTTTCAAACAAATGTTATTTTAGTGTGCATCACATGTAATTGCAAAAATGTGAACATTGAACACATTATCTTAGTGTAACTATGCTCCAAACTAATGTTCCATTCAAATTTAAGTTTATGGTCCACATTTAATCTTTGTGAGAAAATTACCTATCAACATCAAGTATGTGCTCCATGTAATATATATATTTAAAATGATAACATTGTTGAATTAAAGAAATGTCATTATAAATTAGGATTTGCTTTCAACAAATGAAGTTCAAGGTATTGAGTGAAACCCGTTTAACTGTGAAAGAATGTAAAACAAAAAATGAAGAAGCCACAATTATTATTAATGAGATGAAAACTACTTTATAAGAATGATTTTAAATGTCCTTAAACTAAAATTTCATTCCATCCCATTCAACAAGGATTCCATTGACCTTGTACAAAAAACAACTAATATAGTTAGCATTGGAGACATGGCTAACTAAACATACATCTAAAACTAAACTTGGGTTGGTTGTTAGCATCAAGCATTTAAGTGTATTTATTTGTTACACCAATCTTTTACAAATGACAAGTAGCTCCATGATAACATGGTTAATTGCTTGCATTAAATTGGATCTAGAAGTTTAGCTTGCAATTGGAAGGATTGCTATTGATAACAAATTATAATGGCAATATCATATTCAAGACCTTGATGTTAATGGGAAAATCCAATTTACGTTATACTCAAGATTCATACTCTAAAATTTCCTAGAATAATATACAAATTTGTTGGCAAACTAAGTTTTCATAGTACTTTTCAACTTCCATGTCTAGGTAGGCTTGTTTCTATGCCTTGTGCTATTCATGTCTACTTTTGTGAGATTTTTTTTCCATAGTTAATTATTTTCTACAAAACTACTAGCAAGCTTTTGACATCACATAGCCTTAACAAATTTTACAAAAAGTTGTTCAAGTTGTTAAAAAACACATATAACCATTAAAAACAACGATGTAAACTAGTGTGTTTAAAATTGTAATTGGTGGCCTTGTCTATGACATATGCTATGTCTATCATATCAACTAGAATTTAACAAAGAGAGGTTTCACACATTTTACTAGGGTTGCCTTGGTTGTGTCAAATGTTTCAAATTATAAGTTGATAGTGACATGTTTTAACACCCAATCTTCGCTAATGAAATTCTCAACCAAATAAATGTATTGGACCCTATCTTAAACATGAATAAATCAAATGTCATAGTGATAGTTAACATAACTCAGCTAAAGTAGGTAGAACATAAGCTTCCATGGTTTTTGTAAACAAATTGGGGACATGGCCCTTCATAATCTAATTGTAGATTTGGGGAAATTGATCTTGGGATTCATGTGCATGTTTAGTCTTCAAAACTAAAGGGACTCCACAATAAACATTGCCTTGTACTGTGTTGCAATCAAAACCATTGGATCTTTGATGAATCCAAAGTGGACATTAAGTGTTAAAATTTTACATTATTTATGTCAAACAAGGTATCATTTGGGGGCTATTATGGGAAGGATCTTTTTCTTTCCATCCCATTTTACTTAATTTTTAAAATATGCACATATTTAAACCATCATAAATTCAACTGTAATTTTTTGTTTTCATCAAACTTGGATACCTATATTTATTTAAATTTGTAGTTTTAGTACTTGAAGTTGTGAGGAATGATGAGAATGCAATTGAACATGGTAAGACCATGTGAAAAGATTACTACTTTTTTGACATGCCATATGTATTTAACATATTTTTCAACTAGATAATTGAAAGGTGATAAAGCAGAATATTCATCTAAAATATTTTTTTTTTCAAAATGATTGAACTATCAATGATGTGCAAGGATCTTTCACTTCACATTCCCCATGTTGGATTATTACTTCATTTATTAAAATTTTTGACTGATTAAATTCCTAATCGAACCTACTAATAACTAATATCAAAAGAATATAATATACACACAAGTGTATATATTTTCATACCAAGGATTAACAAATATTTTATATTCATTATATATTATTCTAAGAAAATAATCTTATTATAAAACTAAGTAAAATTATTAAATTATCCAAAAACCAATATATGCATAATGAGACCTTATATTTACGTTCACATATTTTAATAAATTAAGAAAAAAGTGTTCCCCCCATATACACTGTGATGGCTGATGGAAGGACCTCTTTCACTTCTTACACATCTTCATGCCCTTCTACCCCACCTTCAACTAATTCTGACCTAATCTTGTACAAGGCAAAATTTTCATGATATTAGGAGGCAATGTTAAGTGCTTTCATATAAACAATCATGAATATAAATGCCCAAACAACACTTGAATGAGATGGTATGGCACTCAAAAACATTCTTAGCAAGAAATGCATGCATCCATCATATTATTATTATTGGCAAAATTGTTTTTCTGGGCAATCTGATCATTGCAATTACCAATATATCTATTAAGTTTGTGTGCTAAAATACATCCATTGCCATTATTATTATGGCAAATGCGAGCCTTGAAATTGCCAATATCTAATAAAAGTGTGCTTAACGGCTGCTCGCTCTGGCATCCATTGAACTATAATAAAAAATTATGGCAATGTAAAAAGCATTGATCGGTCGATTTTGTGACATACCCAAAGTGGTGATGATCCACAGGAAGATTTAGCCAGATTTTGGCTACAAGCTGAACATGAGAGTAAACTTTTAAAATATCCTCCTGTCTGTATTTTTGGCTACCTACTTGAACCTAGTATAGAAATTTGGCGATTTCTTTGAATTTGGTCAAATTTTGGCTATTGAAAATCTCAAGAAGCATTTGATTTTAGCACTTTTAATTCTTAATATAGCTTTTTGGCTTCACATACCCAAGGGAACAAAAGGTTGGCCAGATGCGGAAATGTGTAGGGCAGGGTTTTTCTTTTTCAATTTTGTGATGTAGCTGAAGTGGTGATCATCCATGAGATGATTTAGCCAGATTTGGCTATAGACTAAATATGAAAGTAAAAAAAACCAGGATCCTTCTATATTCTTGGCTACCAACTGGAACGTATCATAAAAATCTGGCAATCTCGAAACTTTTTTTTGTTGAAATCTGGCAAATTTGGCCCATTTTTTTTCATGGAAAATCCTTTGTATAGGTCGAAAATCATATTTTTCAGGTCGAAATTTGGCAAAACTTCGCCAAAAAAAAAAACACTGGTCTAGGGTAATGCACGAGGAGCACATGCAATTTTGTTTTTTTCACATTTTTCTTGTGATACCCCGTGGGTACCCACTGGTGCTTTACACGGAAAGTATTCTGAATCAATTGTGGAATCACCAGTTACGCTCTGGAATGCACCCTAGTAGACCCATTGCCCTTTCATGGAATGCCATTCGCCTTAACAGTCTTAATGTGTTTCAAGGTGGAATGGTCCTGTTCTGTAGTACAGAATATTATTGTAGATATACATTCCACAGAAGAACAATCCTTTTTTATATTGTAGAATAGGTTTCCTTTGTGATTTCTGTCAGTCCGACTTTGTTGGCAGAATTTGGCAAGGGCGAGTGGTTCCGCCATATAACTTACCTACTATTTAGTTCTCTTCATGGGGAACGTATTGAGAACATATTGGGTGAAAATATCAAAAAAGTTACCATGGGAACATCCGTGTGGACATGAAAATAATGTGACTAATTCAGTACGAGATGGGCCATTGCACACATGGGGACAAAGCTTTTAACCTAACGAAACTAAGCAAGTTGCCCGTGCTTTTATCGTGGGCTTCAATTAGCCTGGCCTCCCACCAAATGAAGTCCTTAACTAGTGTGGCCTGTGCCATCAACCCAAGTATTATCAGGTCCTCAACTGATTTTTCCTTCCCCAAAACCTCAATTTTTGGAATTTATTTGAATTTTCAGCAGCAGAAATCAGTTCAAAATCAATATCTCCCACATTCTGAATCCAAATCTTAGGCAAGTAAATTCCATTAAATCCTGCTCATCAAAGATCTTTTCAAGAACACCAAAGGCACATTCCAATTTGTCCGAAATTTTCAACTATGATTCATTTTAATTTTCAGTGAAGAAATCATTCAATATTCAAGAACTTTTGCACTGCCAGTCCAAAAGTCAGGGAATCAAGCCCATGCACCCCTCCTTGTTGAGAGCTTTCCAAAGACACCAAGAAGAAGAACTGAAGCATCCCCATTTCCTGGATCTCATAACAACAAAACAAAACGAAACAAACTACTTTCCTTCATAGTGAGAAGTATGGGATGAGCCACGTCCACCGGAAAAAATTGTCATTATTGGTGAGAACATGATGGTAAAGTGAACACCACCACCCCCTAGGCCAGCAACATTCAGTGAACTTGGGAGTCGTCAAACATAGGTACTAGTACATAAGTGGCTAATCTTTTAGGTTTTTGGGCAATAAAATAATATTCTTTTGCGCACGGTATATGGCATGTTTTTGGTTCCATTTGAAAATTTGATAGACTAGCTTTCCACTTGTCATCCAATAAGTTTTTTATTTAAAATTATTTTTGTCTCATTTGCACCATATACGTATTTTAGTATGGCCCATCAATTCTAATTTTCACTTATCATTCAAAAGGATTTTTTTTCTTATATTACATGTCACAACTTTCATGTGGTGGTGGTATCCATAGGACATTTGTCAAATTTAAATATTGGTGAAAAGACCTTACTTATGTGCATGTGCATACATAAATTAGATATAATATATGTCGCCTATGTTTATTTTGCTCATGAATTTTTTTTTGTGAAAAGCGTTTTTGGCATGGATGAATGTGGAATGAGGCTATCAATGATTAACAACTATCAAACAAGAGATATTGAATTTTTTTCTTCTATACTTGACCATTTTGAAGTGAATTCCAATGTATCATCCTTTAGTACTATTGATGAACTCTTATGTTTCCCCATAGAATGTCATAGGGTCTTGATCTATTTCAATGCCCTAAACATGCCATTTTCCTCTCATGATCTTTTTTGTTTTTTAATTTTTCTTCTTCCATTGATATAAGGCCATCCAGATTTGGGAACATGTAATGTAATCTGTTAAAGAACTTTAGAACATCAGTGCAAATTGAAACTTAACTTTGGAACCTGTTGAAAATTTGGGACGATCCCCAGGACCAAATTTGGAACCTTTATAGGGGTCACAATATCACATTTTGTTGGAGACATCAAATAAAAATATTGGATTTTAGGTTAACGGTTTTGAGAATTTCTGTAGTCTTTACAGAAACTTCGTAAGGAACATGTATGGAAAAATATAGGATTTTTTATTTATTTGATGATTTTATTTGGAACATGTGAAAAGTTTTTCCAAAAATTTAAAAAGAAGTCACCCAAAATTGAAGAAACCAAATGTGTTCCATATGATTCCATCATGTTCCCACCGAATTCCAAATAGAAATTTCAAAACAAAATCCTAATGAAGCACCTTGTTAAACCCCAAACCAACATGTAACAATAAATCCTTCATCTAACTGAAATAGAGTTTGGTGTCTTAAAAAACAACAAGAAATTCATCTAGATGGTTGGCAATGACTTTCACCTTAGACTATTGCATGCATTGACCAAGTCCATTCACTTGCGAACACATTTACATTCCTCAAGCAAGCATTTCAAGGGTACTTGCTAGCCTAATTCCAATGGGAAGAAATTAGTGAACTTTTCCTACCTCAACATGAAGACTCAAGACTCTTTACTTCCAACAAGGTACTCAAATGCTTACAAAACTATGAGGATAAAAGCTCCATTGCCAATGTTTCTGTTTTCAATTGTTGGAAAACTTGATGTCATGACTAAACGAGTAGAGGCCATTAGCTTAATGTCATGGATCTTACACTAGGAAGAAAAGCATAATTTTCCTCCCACTCTTAAGGAGTAGACACAATATCTGTCTTCTTTGTACGATTCATGGATATAAGGTAACCTCCTCATACACACTTAAGGATTTTTTCCACAAGCATTTAAGTGGACCCAATTGAACTGCAATTATGTTGCCTAAGCCTGCACCCACCATGAGATGAGTTGTTCATAATTCTATATATGAGCCATTGAAGGTATTGTAATTTGTGAAAATTTCGGTGTTGACTCAAACAGTGATATTGTGGCCATTATCCTCCATAGTATTTGTACTACGACTCACAGAATCTGTACCTCAATGTAAAGCCATTAGATAAGTTCAAAATGTACACAGAGGGCACCTTATATTCACGAATATCCCACTTAGAGAAGAGTTCGGACATTACATATTAGGTGCCTAGAGCAACTCCACCCTTCCTTGCTCAGTATGTGATCCCACAACAATATTTCTTATACCCTAGTACCTTGGCCAATTCCACACTAATTATATTATTTTCAGCAATGTTGAAATTTTCAAAAATTATTTCTTCCAAATCAAAAAAAATTTGTGAAGGATAATAGTGAATATTCAAGAATAGTTCATTTGTTGAAATGAATTTTTATTAATTAATTATTTGACAAACATGTGTTGAAATGGCCAAGGTACTATGGTATCCAAGAATAGGTATTGACCTTTGCATGCATGTGGCATTAAAAGGGCCAGGGGTGAGATAGCTTCGTACCAAGAGAGGTACTAGCTCTCTCCCTTCTTTTTTTTTGGTTCCTGCAGGGTGTGTATCTTTTTGGCCTTTCTTTGGCCTCCCCTTTTTGTCTTCCCCTGTGATGGTTCGGACCATTGTTCTTTTATTGGATTTTTGTGTGTTTTATTTACTGGCATTGACCTTTTCTAACCTCACCATAAAACTGAAACAAGGACCCCAAAAGGTGGGAGACTAGTAATAGCAAGATAACTAATAGCAACCCACCTGGACCAATCAAACCATCTAGCCAATCAATTATAGCAGGCGTTACGCTTTACTGTGCCTTGTGTCATCCTCAGAATCCTCTTCAAGAATGATGGGCCAAAACCATTTTGCAGAGCAAATCTGGAGAGGCGACCTTACAAGCGTCTTGAGTTGCTTTTTACCCGTTACACCCATTTGTGATCAATTCTGGCTCTCTGCGTGTACATCATCCTAGGTACATAATCGGCTGTTATGAGGATATCAACGACCTGATTGGCTGTCAGCTCACTAGTTACAAGGCATAACCTGTGACCTTCATTTTGGTTAGCAACCTACCAGTTAGCACAAGGTACCCACCTGGCCTCTGATTGGTCCAACGGTACTGGAACCCTTTGCTGTGTGGATGAACTTTTCATAACTGCTCCCCATATGGATGAAAAGGATGCATCTCAATCCTTACAACAACTGGTTATGTCCCATAATTGGCTCAAGCTGCCTGGTTACGGAAAATAATCTCTCCACCTCCACGGTTGATTATTTTACATAACCAACTGATAACCCAGTCCATCATCAGTTTTCAGCGCTGACATGCTGACATGTCTCTTCCTGATTAGACATGCATGCCCAACTTACATCACATATTAAGATGCCGGTATCTCATCACGTATATGGATGAAAATTGATCCATATTCGTACTGTGTATAGATGAAAAATTGATCTGCATCCTCCTGCTGAGCTGGTTATGGATGTAAAGGATATTAGTTATGTCTGGTATGTAATTGGGTAGTAACTAGTAACCTTGAAAAATGCATGAAAACATTCATGTGGTGCCCATGTATACAGCGAATTCAAAGCTTGTAATTGCTTTAAAAGTATTACTACCCATGCAAACTACACATGATTATTTTGGCATTATTATTCAGAGCTCCATTGGTACCTTTTGTTTGAAATTCCACATTTTGCTTGGTATCACAAGCAAGAGTCGGTTCTGTCAACAATCTTGTTCACTAGAGAGGTTTTGAGAGGTTTACATCCTCCATGAGCACTTGCCGTTTGTTGGAACTACTAGCTCTGAACCTTGATCAAGCATCAGGACCAGTGTTGGGTGGTTCTCTCTTTTTCAAAGAAACAACCAGCAGGTAAGGGTCAGGTATATGGCCCTTGATCAGTGCTCCTCAAAAAATCAAAAGAACCAGTTCTGAACCAGTTCTAAACCTTGATGGCTAGTTCTCAGAAAATATAGAACCTGTTTTGACCCTTAACTTGAGTTCTTAAAAATCAAAGAACCAGGTCAAAGAAACTACCCTAAACTGTCAGACCTTTGCCAGTTCTCCCATGAAAACCTTCAATTCTTTCAAAAATTTCAAAAACCCAGAACCAGGGTTTTCTATTCTGAAAGTTTTAAAAAATCAGAACCAGAGGATCTCCATACTCACAACAAAATGGTGACCAGAAACCAGGAAAGAAAATGTGGATCCAGGTCTAGAGCTTCCCTGAGAGCTAGACACACAGGATAAAGGAACCCATATGCCAAGAACTCGAACCCAATGCAAAAACCTGAATCTCCTTTTCAACTCCAGCAGCTATTTTGGAGTGCTCTTCCACACCACTCTGACCTGATTTTGCCATTTAGCCATAAACTCTACACAAAAATTGCAGATTACCTGCTACCCAGTGAGGCTCCTAATTTTACAAGTACTAGTGTGTACCCGGTGCATAATGCACCCGTGGCCCCCCCCCCCGCCATTACTTACTTCTCCTGCAACGGTTGTTGTGAATGCACCCCAGAGCTGCTGGCCAGACGTCATCCAAAAAAAAAAAAGATAAAAAAAGAAGCAAATACATAGCCTTAGATTTTTCTGCTCATTTCTTATTTTTTATTTTTTATTTTGTTTCTTCATTTTTTTTAATTTAAGAGAAGGGGAGAAAAATCCAAAAAAACAAATCCAAAAAAAAAGATAAAAAAAGAAGCAAATATGTAGCCTTAGATTTTTCTGCCCATTTCTTGTTTTTTATTTTTTAATCCAAA
>Ga0116231_10001488_pt1 | contig 47917 bp, 35 predicted proteins | sample S1TSphgellanicum_2_FD_89695 | JGI IMG/M metagenome (GOLD analysis project Ga0116231, IMG submission 89695) | Host-associated microbial communities from peat moss isolated from Minnesota, USA - S1T2_Fd - Sphagnum magellanicum MG | ecosystem: Host-associated > Plants > Peat moss > Unclassified...
ATTTTAATATTTTTTTTTTTTTTCCTGCGAACCTTTTTTCCCCACACAACCCCCCCTTTTGGACATTAATTTTTCCCCCCCCCCCCCCCCACCACACAATCCCTATTTCTTTTGGTTCTTAACTAGTCAACTTTGGAAGACCTTAGTAGAAATCATTAAGTTTGTTAACAATATTCAAATTTGATTTAAAATTCTAAGAATTACCCATGGAAGAACCTCTTCTTCCAACATCTGTCCATATCTCCTTTTAACTCCAATGTCTAGCAAATGTGAAAAAAGCTGTTGATAATGCCATAATGTCAAAATCTTTGGCTCCTTTTGGAAATGTATTGTGAGTATTTTCATGCAAAATATCACAACTTATAAAGTATAATGTTTTTTGCCTTAAATGGGCATCATGACCCTGCCTTTTGGTTCCTTTAATAACATACTACCAATATATCACACTCATGGCTTCTTTATGGAGGTCCTTCATCAGGACAAGCTCATGTAAATAATCTAACATTTGTGCCTAATGTCACCTTTCACCCTTCATCCTCTTTTCCACAATGTCCGGATTGGCTACATGTCTTGCCATTACAAAGTTAGGTCATGGGTGTTTGCATGTTGCAGTGCACCCAAATGTAGTCAAAATTGTATGTTAGAAAATTTGTACAAGTATCATAACTTTAAATTCATTTATTTTGAGTTTTTTTTAAATCTACATTTAATTGTCTTAGGTCTTAAAATTAAAAAAATTAATAGAATCTTGAATAAATTGCTTCATGTTTGTTTTTTTTAGTACACCAATTACATTTTAAACCAAGTATAAAACACATTGTTTGGCAATAGTATATTTTTTACTAGTTAAAAAACTCAACTTCAATTTCATGGATAAATTAAAAAAACACTTAAGGCATTTATATCTTCAATGGAAAAACATTTTATAACTTGCAAACAACATAATCATCATTATTATAACATATTGTATCACGAAAGGTTTATATTTAATTCAAATATGAACTTCATGATTTAAATCAATTGGAAAAAATTTCAATGGAAGATTGTTCTTTGTACATATATATATTGATCTACAAATTTTTATTGAAAATTTTCAACTAAAAGAAGTCCTTCTTAATCCTTTTGTTAAATAATGACTTTGTGACAACTAATTACATTTACAAATGTACTCCAAAGGACTATTGCATCATTATTATTTGCACTAATTTCACAAGATAGATTAAGATGGGAACCACCTTTAATTACACATCCTGACTATTAAACCTTTTCCAATTATGTCCCCAAATTTTTCAAATTCTATTCAAATTACAAACTACAAAATTGTGACAATTTTTTGGGTCCATTGTACCATGCAACACACCTTCATGAATTTAGAGCACTAAGATTTTTCTAGTAATACTTTTGGTATGCGACTTTAATCAGCAATAGTATCAAATAGCAAACACGCCTAAGTAGCTAGTTAACTCCTCCATGTTTCTATACCTACATTTGTTGTTGAAAACAATGTATCTGCAAATGACACTATTTGCCAAATACAGTAGAAAATCTATAATTTTATCACCTAGGGACCGGCAGCCAGTGATAAAGTTTGAGAGGTTATAAGTTATGGGAGAGTTTGGAACTGTGAGGCGGCTGCTTTTTTTTCCCATTTTCTTTGCATTTTTGATCATCAAGGCAACCCATCTTTGGCAGAGAAAAAGGGTGAAAAAATTTGAAGTCCAGCACTTCTTTTTCGAACCTACTTGTAACCGGAGTATTGTCCCTCCAATGCACTTCACTAGCTATTTTCACCATAACTGATCAAGAAATAAACGAATTATAAAATTAAAAAATTGTCGGGAAAGAGGAAAAGTGATAAGTTATAAGAATATAAAATTTTTGCCTGGTCCCATTGATGGACCGGGCTAGAGTGATAAAATTTGAGAGGTTATAAAATTTGGGGGGATCAGTTTATAGAGGTTCTACTGTAGTCCCAAAATTCCAAGTCCTTGATCATCCACATCTACGCAAAAATCTTCAAGTTTAATGACAATTCCCAACATTGGTGGAGCTAATCAAACTTTGAGACAATTTGTTAATTAAAAGATAAGATGATAAGCTTTTGGATTGGAAATTTGTGGTACCATGTATTTAATTCTTTAACTATATGCAACATGTCACTCAAAAAACATAGTTTCATGCCCATTATTTCAACATTTGACAATATATGTATTCGAAGTATTTGCTCCTTACAAATAATGCATTGAAAGCATGTTTAATGTAATCTTTCATGTGGCATATTAGTTTCACCTATGTTTACATACATTATGAAAAAATGGGGTGATTTGCAATTAGCCTTGCAATAACCATTTGCAACCCATTTGCAACTCAATTGCAATTCAACATATTTCTATGAGTGAATGTTATCAGATAAGTTGCATAATTTACAACATTGAATGCAACTTATCATATGTGAAATCATGTACATATGCAACTCTTGCAACTCAATTACAACTATGAAGGAACAATTATTATGTAACTTTAATGCAACTAGTTTGCAACTACTATGGCAACGTCATGTTAACATCATTTTTCATCAATCCATCAAAATCTAACACATGGCATTATGGGGGATTTTGGATGAATTTTTTTTTTTTAATATTGATGTCCACCATCCATTATGACTGTTCATTTATAGTGGTCTTAGATTGTGACACATGACATAGTCAAAAGTTGCCAAGTGGCATACTAATTGAATTTTGAAAAGTAAAATAAATATCTATTTAAGTAGCTAGATAAGTCAATACATAAGCATAGGTAGGTAAGTAGGTAGGTAGGTAAAAAAAATAGTACTAGCTATTTACTTACCTAGGTGGGCAAGTAGGTAAAAAGGTAGAAGTGTAGTTAGGAGAAGTGTAAGTGAACTAAAAAGTAGCCATGGAATTTTTATTTTATTTTTATGTTTAATCTTTAAGGTTAAATTAATTTATCTTCATCCTAAATTAACACATGTATGTTAATGTGAACACACAAGAAAAAAACCTTCTTTATATAGTTTGTGAAATGAGGTTCAAGCACAAAATTTATGGGTTAAATTTTTTAGTTACACATTAATTGAAAATTAGGTTGTAACTAGAAAAAATGTTCTCACATTCCTTATGTGTATTTTTAATTTTATAAATTATACAACTAAATAAATAATTATTTGATAATTATATATGTGAATTAATTATCTGAATTTTTGAATTGATGATTAATTATTTGAACTTAATATTTTTAAGAATCAATTTAACTTTAAATTTTATTTATTTATTTATTTATAAAATTAACTATTTGAATTTTTAAAATATTTGTCTAATTTAGATTGATTGATTCAGATTAATTCTTAAATATTAATTAATATGCAATAGTTAATAATTGATTGGGAAAAAATTCATTATTAAGTAATAAAGATTAAATATGATTTTTTTAGTTATTAATTTATTAATAGTTGAATAATAGTCACAAAAGAATGGAAAAATAATATTTTTATAATGGGAATCATAGTTGACAATTAATTGCAAATGTCAAAATTGGTGGTGAAAATGTGGATATGTGGCATGATCATATGTGTTGACACCATACACTAATTGTAATTTAGTTATTGAATGAGTGCTTACATTTACACTAGTTGTAATGTAGTTGCCACATGCAACTAAATTGCAACTTGCAAAAAAATCAAACATGATTAACTACATTCATATGTATGATGTGGTCATTACGTTATATAGTTGTCTCATTTGCAACTAAATTGCAACTACAATACAACTCCTTGATTTGCTAACATGACATTGTGTTTCTTAATTGCCCTTATTTTCATGTTTTAATTGTAATGTACAATTGCATATTAATTATTTTGGAACTTTAGTTGTTGGGTAATGTGATTCCAATGGACATGATTTCTCACAATGATACCTCCTTTTAAATGATTCTTGACTTGGGTTGCAAGTTAGTTATCCTCTAATTGTTTAGCTAATGGTTTACCCAACTCTTATTGTGCAATCTTCATTTCTTCTACCTAGTTCACTTCTTTTGTTTCTTTGATCACATGTGGAAGCATGTAATCCAAAACTACCAATTCATCATCATCATTTTCTTCCTCACCACTATTTTCTTGTTATTATTCTAACTCTTTGATAGGCATGTGAACTTCATTAAGTTATCTCACCATCTCTCCTTATTGCTATAGTACCAAATCCTTTTTTCCTGCTAGTCTATTTCAATGACAACATCCACCTCTTCATGCTTTGAATTATTACATTGGAACACTAGAATGGCATATGTTTTCTTCTATGGTTTTGGAACCATTGTTGCTGCAACACTTTGAAACATAGCCATTTCCTTTTACACATTTGCTTCTTCCATGGATGTATCCCCCTCTTGGATTGGAGTTAACTGGGGTTCTTCTAATTCCCATAGAATATTTTTTGTTTCCCAATTGTTTATCATGTCTCCTTCTAAGTAATCATAGGTTTCATCAAGTGCACCCCATTGACTGGAACTTTCAAAGGTCGCTTCCTTTTGGTCTTTCTCACAATAAAAGATCCAATAGGCTATTAATCATTATCATTATTATATTCTACCTTTGCATAATGCCTTGCTACCATTGTTAGAGTAGGTCCCACTTTTCCTATTCCGTACCTTTCATATTTTTCATTGCACTAATACAATATCTTGGTGCAAGTGTTGTGTGAACCATGTTGCTTAATTCACTTGTCCTTTTTGAGTAGTGTTGATGGCTAACTTTAACTAAAAGTAAAATTCCCAACACAAATTTGTTGCCCTACTTAAAACTTGCCACCTCCACCAAGGCAATCAAACAAATTTGCATCTAAGTTGTTGTTGCCTTGTTAATGACATATCAATCGTCCTTAAGGGGGTAACACTAAACACCATTAAAAAAATATAACAAGAATAAATGCCAAGTTGCAATGTTGAAAGGGTTTTGTGCCAACTTAACCAAGGGCAGTCATATAGCTTGTTGTACTTCCCATTGTAAGGTGGTGGGGATGCATGAATATATGCAAGTGCAGAAAACCTAAATGGAAGGCCCCAATGATGTTGAAATTTGAAAGCCAATCCTAGGTTGTGAGGGGAGGGGTGAGGATGGAGGTTGAAACATGAAACTTTGGAAAGCATGTGAAGATAATATGTAGTGGTTGACATGTATGGAGGTGTTGAGATAAACCTCGATGGGTGAATTCATGACCACAAGATGGACAAGGTATTTGTTGCACCAAATATGAATCATGGGATGGAATGGGGTGTGACATGGTTTGGAGAATGGAATGTAAGCTTTATGGATTAACTATCGATGAAATAAGGTTTGGGTCTATGATCTTGATGATAAATTGGGAATCAACAAGGTTTGATAACTAAGGTATCATAGGTTGGCATGAGGTTGGGGTTCAAAGAGGGGGTGTATATGGGACGATAAGGGAAAGTAGCCATGGTGGTGAAGTAATGGGAGATGAAAACAAGGGCATACTTGGAGAATGGGAAGTAAGGATAATGTCTATAATCATGTATCATAGAATGGTTTGCCTATGGGATGTAGGGGGTATAATAAGAAGCGATGTGGTGGAGGATAAGGGGTTTTTGTTCCATGTGGATTAGTAATAGGGAAAACATAAAGGCAAAAGGAGGTGCCTACATTTAAAACTTGGAATCCAACAACCATTATAAACATTCAATGTTTTAGAATCAATTGATTTTTCCCACATTTATTAGTATCTTTTATAAAACTTTGGTAGTGCAAATGATTTGCAAATTCAACTTCATATGAAGATGTGGTGGAACCTTCAAATTAACTCCAATTTCAAATTTTGAAATCAATTTAGTATGCAAATTGATTAATTTGAAAACCACGAACAATTTAAAGACTCAAAACTACCTTGAATTTAAGTCAATTCATGTTTGATTGTACAACAAATTTGGTTTGTTATAAATTGTGGTCTAATCACCAATTATTGTTCAATGTTCAACCACATGTCCACTCATAACGACAATATGACCATTGAAACTATTGTTTGGTCTTCATATTGTCTTAAGTGATCTTGATGGATGAAACATGATTATCATCTAAATTATGGATGAATTAACCTCCACTTGGATGAAACCCCTAAAAAGCAATATCACATTTGGTTAGTGCCAACTTTACTCGCTTGATAAATTTAGCCAAAGTGATCCCACTTGGGTTAATGTTGCCAAGAAAATATGAAAACAATGATGGTGACAAAGGTTTTTGATGGAAATTTTTAATTAATCTTTGGCATTGTAGATTTAAACCTCAAAACAAAGCTAAAAATGGAAGTGCCTTGTTTGGGTGATTAAATTTGAGAGAATCTTGCAACCTAAGGTTTGATGAATGAGTAAAAGGACACTCTTGACAAAAGGTTACTATAGGTAATATGCTATCACCATAACAAAAAGAATGACATCAAGTTTTTATGTTTATCAATGGCCAAGTAAGAAATTCAATAAAGAAGCAAAACCATTTACTTGGAGCAATGAAAAAAGAGTCAAAGAAACATAAGAAATGTCTCAAGAAAAAAATAAACAAATGAAAAACACTAGGTGGACTTTCTCAAACAACCCTTGCCAAAACTAATTTAAAAAATTGTTCAAACTAACTAGGGAAGCACCCTAAAAAGTTAAAAGGAAATATAATATCACTTTGGAAAAGTGCCTAACAAAAGAAAAATACTACATTATGTAGATGTGTTTGTGTTGTTTTTAATTCTTAATTTTAAAAATAAAATATAGAATGGCACATGGATTCTACGGTTGAGGCATCTATCTAATGTTGAGGGTTATGGTTCAAGTCATCTACCTAAAGGACTTGGACCGAGAAACTATTGGTCCAAGAAACTATTGAAGGTCCTTCACTTTTAGTTTTTGTGACAATTCCATGTAAGCATTTTGGAAATTTAAGTGATTTGCCATACTTTTGTGAAACCCCATGATGCCATTACATTGTGCGAGAAATCAAAATTGTTTAATTTTTTGGATTATCGTGTCTTTTGGATAGTAATTTCATAGAACTACCATTCATATGCTTAAAGTCATTAATTTTTGCTTGAACAAACTATGCACATACTCTTCAAATACTAGGACAGAATGTGGTTGATGGATTCTATACTAAGGAAAGTGAATATATACCTAGTCCTTAGTTAAAGTGTGAAGGCTTCCCCCTTAAAATATGTAAAGTGTGAAAAGATGGGCCATTTAATGCATTGAATTGGTATTGCATTATGGTGCAATACATTAATTTTTGAAAATGCATCATTTTCAATTTGTTGATATCCTTTTATTTTGAACATTTTGGTAAATTACATCACATGAAAGACCTCACGAAATCACAAGTGCCTCATTAAGAATCAACAATATTAACAACTAGAAATAAACATTGGTAAAAAAGCCCATCCTTTATGTGTGGGGAAGGACTTGCTTTAGGGCAAGCCCATCCTTGAGTGGTACCACTAGGAATGTCACACCTTGATCTTCTTGGAGCCATCAGACTTTGAAAAATCATACGAAACATTTAAATGAACATTTTCATATAAAAAATTTGGAGTGCATTTATTAGGTTCCATAGATTTTAAAATTTCAATAATATTAATAATATTGTGTATTTTTATTTTCCTAATCATTGCATTTAGAAAAAGTTTTAAGAACATAATGCTTGTTTTCTTCCTTGAACTTTTTGGTCATCAACACAAATTTAGAACATGATTTTAAGATTTTTTAATGAGTTTTTTTCCTAAGGTAATCTGAAAGTCATTTATTTTTAGGTTTTTATTTGGCAATTAATTGATTAAATATGAATTAGTTATGAATTTCCAAAGTTGAGGTTGTCAATTTTTTAAGGGGCCATTTTAATTAGTTATATAAAATTTTAAAATTTTCCATTTTTTAAATTCCCAAATAAATCTGAAGCCATATATTGAGCATGTAATCGATAAACATGAAAAAATAATAATTTATAATTGTGAAAACATTTAACAAAAAAGGCCTAGAAAAATGATTTGGTTGTTTTTGGTTCCCTAACCATTCCTTGAACTAGTTCCTAGTGGTACCACCCAAGAATGGGTTTGCCCTTTAATGCTTGAATAAATTAATGCACTTTAGTTCTTAGAAGGTCATGGTGGTTACACAATGAAGGAGTGGTTGGATTGCATAATTGGTGCAATCACAGTCAAACGAGCCAAAAAGCTCATCAAATGACCCAAAAAAATTGCAATTTTGTTACAAATATTTATGTGGTGCCACTTTGATGTCGTGTTAATCATGAGAAGTTGTGTTAAATGAGCAATATGAATGTTTCAGAATAAAATTCATTTAATTTAATTTTAGGTTTCAATTTAATAAAGGACTATTGAACTTGAAAAATAATTACATCAAAAACAATACATTTTACAAAGGAGTATGCCAAGGACTTTTTTAATAATAAAAAAATTATGATCAAAAAAACTTACATGATAATAATGTATTCCCACACTCAAAAAACACTCATAATTTAAAATTTATGAAATTTGAATTTGACTAAAATTCAATGTATGTTTTTATAATCTCAAAAGTTCAAAAGTCTTTCACAACATGCAAATGGTGTGTAATACGCATGACATACAAAAGAAAGTTATAACTTATAATTTTTTTTAAAAACTAAAACCCAAAGATTTAACATATATCGAAAATTGAAATTATTTTTCAAGATGAAATGCAGAATCTAGCAAAAGTTTTACACTTTTAAAAAAATCATAGTTATTTGAAAAAGATTAACATAAAAAATGTGATGTATTAAAGAAACTATAAGTATTTTTAATAACAAGTTATAAAATGTTTCATTTAAAATTTCCTTTATATGCAAAAGTCATGAGGACTAAAAAAAGGGCCACAATCCTTTTGCAAAATAATCATGTTGGCTCATTTGATTGTCACTGCATCGTAATGGCTCAAACTTTTATTTATGACATTCACAAGGAGGATAAATATTCATTAACATGTAAATTGGAAACACATGGTAGTTAACATGATGAAGCAAAGTGAATCCTTCAATCTTGTTGAATGAATGCATGGTTGAATGGCTCACTTTTGGAATCACAATGATGTTTCTTACTAGGTACCCTTTATTCAAATGCATATGGTGATTAATATATCCTTAGATGTATTTATTGACAATTGAATATAGTTTAACAACTTCATTGTGAAAAGATTTCTGTAGTTATTTATTGATAAAAAGTTCATCCATTAGTGAGCTTTTGTAGTCCAAAAATATGGATTGGTCATTTAATAAAAACAAGACAAAATGGAAAAATTAGTATTGATTTTCATTCAAAATTTGTTATAATGATTCAATATGTGTTGATGTAATATGAAATGAACTCATATGAAAAATTCTTTCTTTGAAAACCTTAGCCACTTGATACTTCTGGGCCTTTAAATAGTTAAAGTTGGACCATATTTTCATTAATCCATATGTATTGATTCTATCTATTTTTCAAAAACATTTCCCCAAAGACATATTTTTAAGGATTTTTATGATAATTATGTTTTTTATCCTAATTACCATCTGGGTAACTTAGAATAAGTAGGGTTGAAAATCATTCAAGTGTGAATGATGTTTTAAACTTTTCATGTTTAGGCTGGGATAAGTTGGGATTTGGGTGATCAAAATCCAGTTTTGGATCTTTTTCTGTTGTGTGTTGTATTTGGTTTGCAAGGAAGTTTATGTTTTGGTTTTGTTTTTGTTTTGCAAGATGTATGGTACTTAGATTCCTACAATTGTGTTGGGTAATGTGTTTTTGTGCAAGCAAGTAGAGCTTTGGGTTTGAATGGGATGCATCATATTTATGATGCTTTATGTTGTTTAATTTATGTATGCTAATAACAATGGTTGTAGGCACCAACATTGGAACAAACAACATATTTTTGGAAAAATTTACATTGGGTTTTATTCATTTGGACTATACAAGTTTTCCTTTTAGGATTTCCAAATTGCATCTATCACAAAGGATGGCATCATTGTATCTTTTGATGTAAGTTTTAAACTAGTTTTGAAAGGGTTTGTAGGTGAATGAAAATTTATTAGCCAAAGATTACAAAAATGACATTTTGAAAATAACAACCATGTCCATTTGAGGATGTTTTATGAACTCACATCGACTTTGTATGGAATGCACCTTCCATTGTTTTTGGGCCATTCAACCATGCATTCACCATGTTGGAAATGTTTCTATAGTGGATTCCATGTGACCCAAGAATGTAGGGATAACAAACTTTGGTTTTTTTTTTGGGTGCATCACACTGTTTTTACCTTGAAGGATATAGCCAACAGGCATTCCTTTGTTATTATATATTTGATTTTAAAACATCCTACTTTGACAAATAATGTGAAGAATGTTCCATACGGCCAAGTGCCCTTTTAATGCTGGGTTTTTAAAATGTATTCTTAAAATGCATACATGGGACTTACAATCATGGGAAGATCCCAAATAGGTTGAAAAAATGCCTTCCCTATTTTGAAAGTTACTTTTTCACTCTTTTTTTTCCTTGCCTTTTTTTTCCTTTCATTTCTTTTACATTGCCAAAAACATCTGTACAATTTTATTTTTGTGTGCCTTATATGCCATAACTTAATGGAAATTTTCCATTTTAATGTAATATATGCCACAATAAACATCACAAATTATATATTATGTGGATGAAACCATAAAGTTTACTTCACACATGTGTCATGAGATGTGGCTTCATATGTGAAAAAACCCACATTCCTTTGTAGTGATTGAAGAATCTTTGGGTCTCTATCCATTACCTTGTCATTGCAATTTCTCATGCGAAACGTTTCTCACAATGACAACAAGGTAATGGAAAATGATTGAAATTACTATTGTAATCACTTTCGATTGGAAAGTGAAAATTTTGTAATTGTTTTGGAAATGAATGTGTTCATACAAATTTTAGACTTATATGTCACATGTTTAGATTAAAGTTCAACAAGTTGTGGATGTGTAATTGGTGAACTTCAATTCAACACAAAGGTTGGCATGGATAGGTATATATGGTCTATACAAAAACCATGAAAAATCTGCTATTTATAGTAGATCTTCAAGGAAAGGCTAGCTCTTTCTAACTACTATATGTACCTCCTCCAAGTTTTGTCACTATTTGATCTCTTGCAACATCGTGTGCTACTACCCATCCATTTGCAACTCTTTTAAAACCATGTTCAAGATATAACTCCCCTTCTTTAGGACATTCTTTGTTGTTGTAGAGCTAATTTGAAGAAGCAACATTATTTGAAATGTTCCCTTCTCTAGGACATGCCTTCCTTCTTGGTAGTATGGCTAAGCTTTTGTTTGCAAGTTAATTTGCACATTTGAATTACATGCATTGCAGGGAGATGGATGTCTAAAACTAGCCGCATCAAAGGTGAAATGAAGAAGACTTCACGCAGTTGATTTCAAAAAACACATTTCCATTGTCCATATCATAAAAGATCAAATTTTGTAACTACTCCAACATATTCATTTCTTTGCAAGTTTTATGAAGTAAATACACCCGTAAACCATAAGGTTTTCTCATGCATTTAATGTTTTCTATTTTATGCATTTTAAGTTCAATCATGGTTGGTTCATGCATTTTAATGTGATAATTTAGGGTTTAACAAGGTGATAATTCATTCGTGACGGGCTATTGCACTTAAGTCAAGTTCTTCCAAGTGTGTTAACAGTGTCATATGGGAGACCTTGAGCAAGGGAAGATATTTGTTGGGTTTGAATGGTTTCTTTTTAGGATTAAAATTTCCTTAGCGCACGGTGCTTTTATGAAATTTCTTTCAAAGCCTATGGTCATGGTTTCACATGTAGTTGATTACTACTTAACATAAATACTTAAAAAATGCATAATGTCTTGTTGAAAGTATGTGTGTCCTAACACTTTATGTGGAATCTTATACAACATGTGATCACATGCGATGCAAGTTGTTGTCCCACTTGTCATGTGCTTTGCATGTACTTTTTTATTATGTGAATATTGGTGAGAATTTTATTTCCCATTGACAACACTATGGTCCACGTGTGCCTATTTTTCACAAAATGGACAACATTAGACCAATTGCCATGAACGTCAAAATCCATATGCTTGAATCTTCCTTGAATGTATTTAATGTTATAATAAATGATGGACTTGTATGATGAAATACACCAAGCTTCTCTTAAGGGAAATTGGGCCATGCATGATACTTGTGAAGTTGTGTGCATTATAAACTAAACACACTAGTAGAAATCCTATCATTTGCAACCAATCGTTGTGTAACTATGTGCAACTAAGTGTCATTTGCAACTAAATTGGTTGTGCTGGCAACTATAAAATTGATATTGTATAATTTTTGGACATACAATTATGTCTGCAACTAATATGCAATTAGTAGTGTAGAAAATGCACACATGTTATAAAAATCATGAGCTAACCTAATACATATTTATGTTAATGCACCCAATATATCTACTTAAACTATGTATACTAATTTTATGCCTTTAGTATAAAATTTAAACCCATGTAACTATAAGGTTAAACTAACCATGGCTAAAGTAATAATGGTTAAACTAACTAATTTAGCCTTCTAATTGATTTAACCATGGATAATTTAATCATGATTAATTTTACCATGGTTAATTAAACCAAAATGAATTTACCCATTTTTTAATTTAATTTCTTATTTAACTTAACCATCATTAATTTAACCTTTTTAGTTTTGCCATAATTAATTTAATTTTCTAGTTAATTTAGCCATAGTTAGTTTAGCCTTCTAATTAGTTTAACCATAGTTAATATCATATTTGGTTGTATTATTATGATTAATTACATGTTAGTAATAGATTACATTACTTAACTTATAATTACCTTACCCTAAGCTAACTCCTAACTTAAAATTGATAATATTATAATAGTATTGATTGTTAATCATTATAGATAATTGTAGTTATCAAAATTATATATTTTAATTATAGACATTGAGAATATTAATTAATAATGAATTTTATTCTCCAATAATTAATTATGCTAGTTATGGTTAATAGGCTACATTAATGAACTAGCATATAAATATCCTAGTGCAAATTAGCTATTAGTTTAAGCTAGGTAATAATATTTCTAATAAAATTATAATTAATATTAATAGTGAATTTTATTAAGTGTTATTTTTATTATTATCATTCGTTGTTAATAATAATATTATTATTTACAATATAAATATAGTAGGTAGTTGGTAAATTAGGTGCATTGTACCATGCAACTAGCTTGGTTGTGTTTGCAATTTGATTTTTTATCCCATATGTTTTGTTTTACATTCCAATTGTGTACATTATATAAATAGGTGCATTAGTCTTCTTCACAAACCAAGTACAAAGGGCCTTTTGGGATGAACCAATGAAAGAAGTTTAACCCAAACATAAAATAGGATTACCTTAAACCTACATATAAAGCCTACTTTTAAACCTACTTATGACCTACTTAATAAGTAATCATTGGGCTTTTTTTTTAATTGACATGTGTCATCATACAATTGGCCTCAACATATGGACATGTGTCAAAATCCAATTCATAATCTATTGGATGGCTTAGATATTATTGATTTATAAATAATATTCAATATTGAAATATGAATTAAATGCCATGTGTCACCATACAATTGGTCATTAAAAATTTGAATGGTACCCATGGTAGTTGCACCCTAGTTACATGTGACAGATTGATGAAATATGAATCCATATCATATATATAGTTTACATACATATTGTTGCATGTCGTGTGCAACTTGTTTTATGCAAGTATGGGATCTAGCAGTTGTATGTGTTGCATGCAATTGAAAATCAATTTCATATGACAATTGCAAATGACAAAATTTCTACTAGTGACATGATGTCAAAAGGTTGGCTTTTGATGCTTGTAAGCAAATGTACTTGAAAGGTACTTTGAAATTGTATTGTAGTGACGAAAAGTGAAAAAAATGGCTTTTAAAATTTCAAGAGTTTATGATATCATGTAAAAAGAATAAGGATGGCAAATCCATCAAGAGACCAATGATTCTTGTTCTCATTGATTTAGAGAAGACATTAAAAAATAGGTGTATAATCTTTTATCAAAGACGTAAAGGCCATTATTTCAACACTTCCAAAGTGCACAAAAACTTGAAGGAGCAAAAAAAGGATTAATGAGAGAGAATAAGCAAGCCTCTATTGTTATAAGATTAATTATGAATTGTTGCATAGATTACTAGTAGAACTAAAAGATTAATGTAGCAAGGTTACTATTTAAGTCACAGTCTTTTTCTTTAAAATGTAACATAATAGGTCTCATAGTAGAAATTAAACATTCAATATTTCTTTACTTGTTGCAAATGGCATAGAAACAATAACATGAATAAGAACCAATCTCAACAACACCAATCTTGACAGAATATGTCACATTCCAACTACAAAGAATATTGCCATTGCATTTTCATCATTTGTTTATATCTATACTTCGTACATATTGTTTAACACTGAAAGAAACAAAAGTAAAATGGTCATATATGAAATTACATGTTGCCTATGCTTGGTGATGCACATAAGAGTTTATGTGTGTACACCTAATGATTGAAAATATTGTGAGCCAAATGTGTCATTTTCTTTAGTTTCCTCATGAAAAATTCAAAGACCATGTGATGAATTGTGTTCTACTTTTTGCTTGCTAAGCTTCTTGCATGCATTTTGAAAGTAAAAAAATTCAAAAAAAATCTTCTTGATGTAATCCAATACTATATAAAAGTCAAACCAAAGACACACATAAATAAGAAGAAAGATGTGTTAGTCAATAAGTTAATAATGCAAGTCAAAAAAACATTTTGATTTACATTACATTTGTAACATATATGTGTAAGATTATAATTGTTTGATGTTGTTTCATTTGAAAGTTTTCCCCATTGAATGCCACCTCATGTACTTTGAACTTTTATTGTAACCATAAGATAGAATATCTAAGAAGGATGATCTCATTTTTTTAAAATAATGACATCAGCCTTAAACCCTCTAGGTACTTATATCATATCATATCATCCTCCCATATTTATTTGCTTTTATCAACAATGGTTGAATGTTTCCTAACACTCAAATTAGCTCAGGATTTTTGTGCTAAGTAGATGTGTCTAAGGAACTATCATCTTGCAAGTAGGCTTTTCAACATTTAAATTGCATGGAAACATTTGCCCAAAAGAAAGAAGAGTACCAATAAAAGGTGCTTGTTGGCAAGGGTAAACTTAGGTTACAATGTTCTTTTGGAGCACTAGCTAACTAATACTAATTCCATGCCCTAGATTGAGGCACATAATGACAAATGAGGACCTTATTTCAAGATTCTTAGAAAGCAATTTTGTATACTCTTCAATTTCATAAATAGGTTATGAGTGGTCACTGAAAAAGAAAACTTTGATGCAACATTATGGGTGGCTAGGGGGTCAATGTTACATGAAAGAACATGTATGTGACATACATGTTACATACCATTAGTGGGTACAAGCATGATGAAATAAACCACTCATGATCTTTGATACATTCCTTAAAAATAATTAAACAATTGATTTGGCATGATTTTAAACAGTAGGTTCTTTTTTCTTTTTTTTAATGGATAATTTTATACAAAATTTTGATAGCAACGACCTCCAACATGGTCTCACAATTGTGAAACTTATTTGGTTTTTCCAACTTAACTTCAAAAAGTAGATAGAAGTATGTTTGAATGGATTTTCATTTATGCATTTCAAAGTTGATACTTCTAAAAATTTGTACATCACTATAATGAGGTTGTAATTATGTGCACCCAATACTCATGTAGGTCTTCATAAAATAAATCCTTGACTATAGTGTTTCATGGACATACTTGTGCCAAGTCTACTTTCATGAAATTGACAATAGTTCAGATAAAATGCATTAATTTATAAATGTACCATTTAAAAACAACTATCTATTTTCAAACTAAACTTTAGTACTCACAACAGGTAAGAAGAGTGCACCAAAACAAAACTTTACCTTGTACTCAAATGAATTGACAATTAGTGCATTTAATGGAAGACCCCAATTTTTGCATTGAGTAAACTACTTTCTTTGTATACTTCACCATGCTTTCACCATAGAGCAAGACCAATTGCAACACATTGGTAATAGTATGTTTTGGCAATGAACCATTGTTATCTATAATGTTGCTCTTTCACATAGCTAGTATGTTGATAAATAAGTGTGCACCCACATAAGAATTCCTTGTACTATAACAATCACCAATGTTGACATCAGTGTGTCATAGCCAATGTAACTAATGAAATGAGGATTGATTTTGAAGAAACTATGGCCATCTTCAGTGGGGAAAAGAAGGTTAAACAACAGGAACATTATCACTGCCTCTTGCATACCTCAAGTACAAACCCTGAGGATAAAGAATAACAACTTGTCACAGAGGATTTCCATTCCAAGGATGTCTTGGAAGACATAGTAAACGTTCTCATTGATGAAGGGATGTCAAAGTGGCACATTAAACATGAAAACGGGTTGGTAGATGTAAATAGCATTTCTGGCTCATATGGATTAGTGATCACAGATTGAAGCAGGTCCTACCTCAACCTACCTTGAGTGCATGGTGCAGAAGCAGAGTTGTGCACAAGACCTTCATGCAGCTGGAACCAAACCCATTACAACTAACAGCTTTCTGGTCTAGTGTGGCCCATTGTGTCTGGGTATTGTGATCTGCAATGGTCTGGTCAAGATGGTGCTTGATAAGATTAACAGAATTGATTATTGGGTCAGTGTGAAAACAAACTGCAGCCACAATACTAGCGTGCCATGCAAGTTTAACCACTCATTAGCTTTCAAGCTCTGTTCCAACAAATGATCAAACCCAGATCATCAATGGTGGCACTTCACTTTAATGGTGAACATGCTGTATAGATGCATTGACAGAAAAAGGTAGCATCCACAAACACAAACTTAACAACAGGAGGACTCCACTAATTACCAGAAAAACAGCAGTAGCAGATTGGGACATAATTGCTTAGTTCCCCACATCACAAATCAAGACTAATCCTCAGTTATTTACATGAAAGATTAAACTCTTTAACTTCTCAACAAACATGCAGGACTATTCAGTCTGGTATCAAAACCATGTAGGTACACCAAAAGACCAAAAACTGCTTCCACAAACACCACAAGAACAAGGAAAGATACTCAAAGGCAATGAAAACTCCAAGATGGCAGTAGCACTCTATGCGAGACATTTGCAAACCCACTACCTATTTCAAAAAGGTATATTAGTGGTACATGGATTGCAAAAATGCAGAGACAAAAAAGGCATGAAATTTAAGGTTTCAACCTAGGATGTGAGGTCCATAATAGCGCTCACAATATCTCCATCAGTTGCCTTTAGGGCATTCACAGCCTTCGCCCGGGTTACACCTGCTTGGGTCATAACAAGCTCAATATCCTTTGGCTCCACACCGGTTTCATCCACATCCTCATCCTCTGCCTCAATAGCTGGTGATGGTTCAGACTTGACTTCAGCATGGCCAAAATCTGGTGCCTTGGTGAACTGCTCTGCTGCTTGGGACTGGAGCTGAGAACTCAAGTCCTCAATCTTTGCCTCTCCAAAAATAATGTGTGTATCAGAAGCTGGGCTTGTGAAGACATCAGGTTTTGAAATAACAAAAAGAATCTGCACCATAACAAATTGTCCCAAAATTACCTAGAAGCTCCCAAGGTAAAAATATTCAAAACTCCTTGCTGCTGCCAATAAAGAACCATAGAATCACCAGGAAAAAGTCACATACTCAGAAGGAAAATTGTAGGAGATAGAACTACTAATACTCATGGGAATCAGTATGCAGCACATCAAAAAGTAAAAGATGGAGAAAATATAATGAGAGTTGTTACCACTTCCAAAATACGTAAATGAATAAACTGGGAGAATGCACAAATAGACAAAAGAAGCCATAACACTGATAGAAATCAGAGCAGCCACTGCAACAAAAACTGTGACAACACAAAAAAGAGATTTGCTCACATTCTTGCTCTTCTTGATTGTGACCCGGATGACACCAGAGACAGGCTTCATGCCCAGCTTTAGCATAGCCTTTCGGCTCTTCTTCTCACTGCGGCTCTGCTTTGCCTTTCCATTCAAAGCAACACCATCTTCACCCACAAAACCAGAGCCACCAGATGTTCACTGTTCTCAGTATTCAACAAAAAGATTCTCCAGGAATCTGCAGACAAGAGAGGACATAAATGGCTGACGTAAATACAAAAAACATCAAGGGATACAAGATCAATATACCTTCGCCTTGGGCCTCCTCCAAAGCATCATCTTCCTCATCCTCATCAATGTCATCATCATCATCATCTTTTGCATCTTCTATGATGGGATCATCTGACTGCACATCCACAGAAAAAAAATATCATTATAACTTTGCTTGGAAAGTCAAGCTGATCAATACTAGTGAACATCCACAAAGACTAAAAAACACCCAACAAATCATTTCTACAGCACTGCAAGACAAAGATGTCTACAGAAATTACAACCTTGTGAAAAGCTTTCACTCCCAATCTACTGAGTGTTAGATGACATCTTAATCTCAATGAGTGATGACAGCCTTTCCTAAACCCTAATCCACTTATGCTGATTATTTAGGTAAAGATGACAGCACATGTCACAACACAATAAGCAGCTAGGTGAGGATCATCCATTCTTGACACTCCAAGTTACCCCAAGGCAGAAGACCTATACCAGCAATGGAAAACAGTTTCACAAAAAAAGAAGCAGAAGAAAGATGCCATGGCTCTTCATCCTTAGGGTTACTGTTAAATTTTTGAAGATGGTCACATTACCCACAAGAACAGACAACATGGCTAGTAAAGTTGCCTTACTTCCATCACCCTGACAGAAGGAAAATTCTCAGACAATAAATTCTTCCTATCCTCTTTCTACCACATCACAGGCACAAAACCTAGTTCTGTGTATATGAAGCTCGCTAGGGTAACAGTTCGTGGATTTTCTGACAACCAGACCTAGAAACAAAATTCTTACACCCAGCAGAAGGGAAGTCCAAGAAGACTCCCGGACATAAAAACCCTAGCAGACCCAGAAACTAAATTCTTGCATCCAGCACAAGGACAATCCAAGAAGACTCCCGTACATTAAAACCCTAGCAGACCCAGAAATAGCATTCTTACATCCAGCAGAAGAGAAATCCAAGACGACTCCCGGACAATTAAACCATGGCAGTGCCAAAAAAATCACGCAGAAATGAGAAATCGAAAATCGAGACTAAGATTCCAAGGCCACGAGCCATCGTCAGAATGGAAACACAACAAAGATTCGCACAAGAGACTCAAAAAAGAAGAAGAACAGAGAGCTGTACGTTGAGCTTCGATTGCTCGAGCTCAGCGGCAAGGTCGGCCTCCGTGTATGCCGTCATGATGAAGACGAAGAAGGCACGAAGACAATCACCACTACCAGAGGCAACAAAGAGAGAGAGATAGTAGCAAACTGTGAAGAGGGGAAAGAGCGATAGCAGGACAACGCAGCACAATACTGGCAGAGCCCCAAACCCTAATCATTGACCTAATTTCTCTGAACGCAAGAAATCCTCCAATCTCGGCCGTCGATCTCACTTTCTCATCGCTGCTAGTTGGCTCATTTTGGCCATTGGATGGCACCATAACACTGCTGGAGAGGATGCATTATCGTTTCTTTTTCTTTTTCGTTTTTAAAATTACAAGTTGAATAAGGGTTGGATCATCCTCTTTGGGTGGGTACAATTGACAATCATCCTTCATGTTTTATGGAATGGGCCTATTCCACCCCAGAACGCAAGGAGCCTTGTATATCAAGCCACCATTCCTTTAGGTGGCAACACTCTCTTTCAAGGCTTGTTACGAAGCATAATTGGTTTTCAAATTGATGATTTGCATTTCAATCATGTTATGAGTCATCAATTGAAAGAAAAAGAAAAGGATGTTAATATGTAACCAAAAGAAAGGGGAAGGTTAAAAGAATAAAACTTGATGCATATGAAACGTCTAAACAAAGCTAGAAACACTAAAACTTTACAACCAATTACATCACTTGATTTGTGACCCGCTATCAAAGTGAGATTTTGTTAAAGTCTACTGATTCTAACAAAACCAATTTTTGTATATGCAGATTTGCCAATCTATCACAATTGTGTGAATCTTCATCACACATTTTCTTAGTAACCGTATACTATTGGCTGCCAAGTATCAATCCATATCATTAAAAATCTAAAACTTATTGAGGTATGGCTTGAGGTTAGAACTTTCAAGGTTCACTCAGTCCATATGAGTTGCTAATCTTTTTTCCCACTAAATGCAACAATGTAGCGTAACATCAAATCTCTTCTGAAAAACCTAATCTTGTAGACCTTTTGGATTCAAATGTTCTAATCGTGACTTTGAACAATAAATACAATGTTCACTTAAAATCACTCAAGAAGATAGATTCTTATGCAAGAATGTGCTACAAATTTCTTCTTTTTGAATTTCCCCCACTCCTGACCTCATTTGTCTCATTATGCCCAACCCAAGGACACCCCTTTGAGGTTTTTGGTACTCACTCTGATGACTATCTACAACATGGATTCAAGGTGCTACAACAAAATGTTCCCCTTCCCAAATGCATATTGATTTCTATATGCCTTTTAGTTTTATAGCTCGAAGCTCTTTTGTATTCATCATCCCTCAGCATCAACCCCTCATATCATCTATCCTTCCTTAGAACTACATATCTACTATTTTAAGTCACTGGCGCAACGGAATTCATCAACGACTAGCCTAATAATCTAAACTGCAATAAGAAAAAAAAAAACTCATACCAAAAAAAAGTTGTCATCTCACTCCTTCATTTTGCCTCTTATCTTACCTTCCACCATCAATTACGCAAACCTTTCTTCAATGTTGTCGTTCCCTCCACCATCCATAGTTTGGTGCAATTCCTGTTTTCCATAACACACAAACAAACAAGGTTGCCTACCCATGCATTCCTTGCAACAGCAATGGAATAATTCCCGCCACAAGCATGCAAAAAATTGACGACTATTAAAAATAATCAAACAAAAAAACAAAACCCTAAAACCCATTATGTTCACACTATTAGAGTGACTTTTTATCTAGTCATAGATAGTTTTAGAAATGGAGAGCTATTTGAAAGCTTCCAAAAGTGTTTGAATAGGCCAAAGTAAATGGTTGTGTATAGGAGAAGGCTTGTTCCATAATTTGAGGGTTGTTGCCATGTGGGGATAGGGTCAACATTTTTTCTAATGGCAAATTTTGCATATTTTCAACCTCCCCCAAACCTTTTCGACCTCCTCATTTTATTTTAGGGCAATTTTTTTATTATTTTTTTTAATGCTAATGGCTTCTAGAAAGTCGTTGATTTCATCAACAAGTGACCTTTGTGGCCAGTTGTGATTAGATGTGATGGCCGTTGGATGTTGATTTTTGTTCTTAATGATGGGAGGTTGCATTAATTTGATGTTCGTTCACCTACATTCGCATCTTCTTCAACTTTTGATCTAATTCCATTACCATTGTCTTTGTTTTTATGCTCTTCAACATTATCATTCGCCAAGCTTTAAGTGTATGTAGCCACCATCTTATAACCTTTAATGAAAGGTTATAAGATGGTGGCTACATACACTTAAAGCTCGGTATCCAAAGTTCACAAAGCAACAATGGACGTCATCATTGTCAAGGATGGATTTTCAACATTGTTGCAAATTCAAAAACATACATGCTTAGGTACAATGTGTTTTTTAAAACTTTTGCAAGTTTGGATTTTGTTGGTGCATAAGCTTTTAAGTGAGTTGTGAATGTAGCTCATCAAGATTCTACAATTGAACTAGTTTAATTATGTTTTGATGGTGCAAAAGTAAGGTTTTGTTTTCATTTGAGTGAAGTGCAAGAGTTTCACCCTACATTCTAAAGGTTTTCTTTTCAAATGGTATGTGATCTTGGAAGTATGTTATTCATTTCCTATTCTCAAAACCTTTCTAGATTTATGTTTTTTCAAATTTTCATGCCTCCATTGAAATTGCCTCTAAACTTTAAGTCTATGCTTTTTTTTTCAAATGGTCATGTATTTATCTCTAAACTTTTTATCCCTGAACCTTCTACTCTTGGATCCACCACCAAAGGGGTATGTGATGCTTCATCTTCTAACACTACAAGTGCCACAAAAAAATTTATGTACACGGAAAATGGCATTTGTTTCCTACCATGGATCTAGGGCCAAGTTATCAAATGTTTGTTGCCATAGATCCTAGCTTCTGTCCTCCAAAGCCTAAGAGGCCTAAAAAGCCAAAATGAAAATTGAACAACGTTTTCCAAGATATTTAGGCAGCCAAGTTGACTTGGGCTAAAGTATTGTTAAGGGCAAATGGGAAGATGACAATGTTCAAATGTAAAATTGGGAGAAGCTCCTTCTGCCAAAATTTGATGGCTTCTAAAAACATGATGGTTGTCACAAAGTGACTATTACTAAATTGGGGGTAATTGTGGGGGATTACTACATGAATTCCATGAGCCAATATGAGAGGTGATATGCCTCAAAGCATGGCATAACTTATGTTCTTGACCAAATGGAGGTTGGATTGCATGTTGAATAAAAACAAGAATTTTTGCAATTTATGACAATCTATCATTTACTCAAACATGGGCACCTAATTATTGATTATGAAAGCATGAAGAAGTTGTTTGATTTTATCCAAATGTTCAACATTCCACAACATCATTGGAATGACACAAATGCATGGGCCATGGCAAAATGCATGCATGAACTTTTGCTAAGCAAAACTTGTTTTGTTAGTCAAACGACAAAGTTCATTTTGATAAGTGTTGATGAGGTGATGACTATTGATTGTCAATCTAGGATTGGTGTTCATGTGTTATGTAGTCCAAAGGTGGAAATAGATCCTTATATTGTTAACATTAGAATAGTTGGTAAGTGGGGGTATTATAATTAATTTAACAAAAGTTATAATGGCAAATGTGCTACAATTTGGGGGGCTTTCTGAAATTGACCTAACTTCCAAGCTGATTAGTTTTGGTGCAAATGGGGTTTCAAATTTTCAAGGTGCTAAAACATGTGTTATAACCCAATTTTTAAAAAAACATGCCCCCTTCATGCTTGGGGTGCATTATGTTGCCCATTGTATAAATCTTGTAGTCTAAATTCTTTCCAGGTTGCCACTATGTCCAAGATAAAAGCTTTGTTCCAATCTATGTAGACATATTACAATACTTCTCCTAAACAGTAATCGGATAAATATAAGTCAAAGGTGAATTTCCAAAATGCAAAACATTGAAGATTCTTTGCAATGTGCAGTTGCAGTTGCCCATTACCGGTTCTGCCCATAGGCCAAAGGCTTTTTACAATGTGAAGACACATTAAATCTCCATGCTTTCCCTTGCCAAAAAAATCTTGATGAATTACAAAAGTTTAATGGTACAAATGTTTGAAAAACATGTTGCCCATGATTCTACCAAGGCAAACTTGGAATTATTATGCGATATTGAGGTTTTTATAGGTTTGACTTGCATCATTCCCATGTTTGAATGTGTTCAGAGTCTATCCAAGTTTGCTCAGACCTGTGATGCTTTTATTTGTGACTTTGTTGTTATTTTGAAAAGTTGTGTAGAAGATTTATATTGCATGTATTGCAATGAACAAGCTAGGTATGGACTTAAAGATTTCAATCAATTCTTAAACACCATAGAACCCACATATGTGCTCATGGATGTGGGCATTATTAGCGAACAACCAATTTTTCTCTCATAAGCTTTTTAAATGGCTAAAGCTTGTTGAATTTGTTTGTATGGCCATGGTTTTGGGGAGTGTTGAAGATGAGTGATTTTTTTTCACCTTGTCATTCATAAAAAACAAATTGAGGAATCAACTCATAACACATTTGGATTTGGTTGTGCACATGTAAGCACAAAATTTCTATAATTTGGAAAACTTCCCATTTGTTATAACAATCATAGCATGGAATCAGAAGAAAATTCAAAGGCAACAAAGGAGTAGCTCTCTTTGGGAACACAAACCCAAATTTTTAAACCATCCCTACATTTTTTCCTTTTTGTGATTTTGTTGTTGGATTATAATGTGTCAAATGCATTTTTCATTGCATATATTTTCCATTCATCTCCTTATTTGTGATGATGGTGTATGCATTTTCCATTTTTTGATATGCACTAATTAATAATTTTTTTTTTGCAAGCCCATCTTAAGTCGCAATGGGCAACATTCATTTGGACTAGGGTTCAATTCCCAAAGGAGATTTTTTTTATAGCCATAATTTTTACTAATTTTTGTATGTGGATGCCACATTTTCAACTTTGTTTCACATTTGGTCTCCAATCTTTTACATTGTATTGCCATTTGTTCGTCTTTAAATTCCACATAAAAAACAAGCTTGTAACCAAAAACATTTTACCATAAATTACATATAGTAGCCTAGTTTCTCCAAAAAAAATGGTGAAATAAAATTATTTTTTAACCCAAAATCCAAAAGGATGCCACTTGTTAGCTAGAGACTGGCAAGACATAGCCACCTAGGCTACCTAAAATATTCCTCAAAAAAATGTTGGATAGGCTTGAAAAATAAAAGAAGCATGTGGGAACAAGCCTTCCCTAGTGTTAAATATGGAAGGATTTTTTATTATGGTAGGTTTTTTATTTTATTTGTAAGGTTTGCATATGAATGCTGAAAGGTCCTTGCAATTGATGAAACCATTAGTTGCGTGTTGGAATGTGTTTTCAAATCCAAAAAAAAAAGTTTGGATTGATTTACATATTGAAGTAATTTATTTGGGTTTATTGAAGAAAGAAAATTTACATTCAATGATTTTGAACTTTGATAAAATTATTTTCATCCAAGTGCAATGGTATTTTTAATTTTTTGAATAGATCATGTTTGGTGATTGGCAATTTTTATGCTTCACATATCACATTTGGTGACTTTTTTCCTTGAAGATTTTTGTTGGGTGAAAAAAAAGGACATGATGGAAATGATAATTTGTTGGAAATGGTTAAACTATTATTCTTTATGAATATAATTTGTGTTTAAATTCCAAATGCAAAATTGTACCAAGCCTTTTCTTCACAAATCAAAAGGTAACAATTTACCAAATTTGCAATGAATTGTGATTTGACATGAAAAGTAAAAAAAACACACATAAATGAAAATCATTCAAACATATAAATGGAAAATGTTAAACACCTTCATTGAACTTTACATGGGGGTGTTACAAAAAGGCTTGCAACATGTTGAATAGTTTTATCTTACGGTTTGATTAATAACTTAAAAAATGAAGAACAAATACAAAATCAAATGTAATCATTTCAACTAGCCAAAAGTAGGTTAATGGTAATGATTAACCTTACTTCCTTATAGTGGTGGGTTTAAATTTTACAAGCAATTGTAAAACATATCAAATTTTTTTTCATTATGAAAAAAAAAAGTGTTTTGCAACTAGCCTTGTAACTCAATTTTTGAGTTGCAAAAAACACTTGTAACTCATTGTATTTATATGCCATGAGTGCTAACATACAAGTTGCATGAGTTATAGAGTTGTAACTCACCATATAGACAATACAACTCATTGAAACTCAATTGTAACTTAATCAAAACAATTAATTTTCAACTATTATGTAACTCTGTTATAACTGCAACCATGATGTCATGTTGATATCATTAATTGTCATCAATTTATTAAAATTTGATAGATGGCATTATGAATATTTTTGGACATAATTTTTTTCGAAATATTAATCTCCATCATCCATTATGATTATTAATGATGGTCCGAAATTGTGACACATGGCATGATTGAAAATTACCACATGGCATATTGATTTTATTTTGGATATATATATATATATATAGTAGTTAAATAAGTTATACATAACCATAGGTAGGTAGTTGGTAGGTTTTAAAACCTACATACTTATGTATTTACCTATGACCTACCTACCTACCTACTTACATAGGTAGGTAAGTAGGTAGGAAAGCACAAGACTAAGTGCATTAAAGAAAAGCCATGAAATTCTATTTTCTATTTTATGTTTTGCCTTTAGGTTAAGCTTTTTTAAAATTCATCCCAAAATGGCACATGAATTTTAATGTGACAACATAAAAGAACAAGTTTTTTTATATATAATTTGTAACATGGGATCTGAAGACAAAACATATGGGTTGAATTTTTCAATTGTTCATTAGTTGCAAATTGAATTACAACTATAACACTTAAATGCTCAAAATAGGCCAGATCCAAGGGGAGGGCTCCATTGTTTTGGTGTTTAAACAAAACTTGAACCCCTCCTATTAATGCATTTAGTGCATTAAAAATTGTCAAAAACGAATTAAAATTGAAAAAGTTATAACCTTGAAAAAGTAGAGGGGGTCAAAAACACAAAAAAACAAACCACCAAATGCTATAAAGGCTAGTTCCCAAACACCAACAAAATTCTTTGTATGTTGTCATATTGTTATTAAAGAGTTCAAATATGATTTATAGAACTTCAAATGGCGTTCCTATAGCACTTTAAGTCATTTAAAATGAATAGGAACTAAAAACGTTATGAGGTTTGAAAGTAGGATGTGTCCAAAGAGGAAAAGAAAAAGAAAAAAAACATGTTTTGTAAGTTAGAAAGTTTTTTTTTTTCTTGGTATTTTCTCATTGTTCATTTTCCTTTGCAGTTCAAAGATGATTTTTAAAACTTGAAATAGTGCTCCCATGACATTTTAAATAATTCAAAATGAAACACATATGATGAAAATATAAATAACTAATGAATATGTATCTTTATTAAATTATAAGTAGTTGTATTATAATCATAACATAGTTGAACACTGATATTTTAGTAGTGGCACATTAGTGGCCATACTAATTGTATCAATGGGAATTATAATAAAAAACTAGTTGCAAATGTATCTCATAATGAGTGGTGGAAATGTGCACACACGGCATGGTTGCATGTATGTACACTATACATTAATTGCAACATAATTGTTGTTTTAGTGACACATTTATAATAATTTTAAAGTATTTGTCACATGTAATTATAATGCAATTTTTGAAAAAGCCAAACATGGTTGACTACATATGTATGTACGATGTGCATAAATCATCATATAAAAACCCAATTTCAACTGACTTATAACTATAATACAACTAACTGATTTTCTGATGTGATAATTTATTTATTAATACATAGTATTTCTAAGGGGATAGTTGCACAATAGTTGCAATATTCAAAGGATAGTTGCATAATAGTTGTATATGAGTTGTTTTTGAGTTTTAATTGAAGGGTAATGTGGTTTTGATGGAAGAGATTTCTTATAGTGTTTGTTTTATGTATAATAAAAGAACATGAATCATGTAATTTTGTTCCAAACCATGCAAGGCACAAAATGACAAGCCCTGTGAAATTTGGTGGGGAACAAAATATCCTACCACATTAATCACTAAGAAAATAGAACAAAAGATGAACAATTGTGAAATGAAAATTTAATATGAATCATCAAAATGTTGTTTATGACAAGTTAACATCATAATAATCTTTTTTTTTTTTGGTATTCAAAGGGCACCTGCTAAAGTATAATATATCTTGGGTGGGGTAGTTTCGTGTAAGATCATGGGCTAGAAAGGAATATAGTGTAAGATCTTCAATCAAATGGAAAATAATTACAACTATTTTGTTTACATTGGGGGAATCATTATTGTTAAGGCATTTTGCCTTGGACATTAGGCTCCACCCTTGGATCTCTAAAAAAAATGCCTTGACAAGAGTGCCACCCCCTATACATTATAAATAAGTGATGATTTTTTGCTACTACTTTTGAATTTTGTTTCAACACAACTGGACAAAATCCATTGTAAAGAAAAAATGAACACACACCAATTAAGGAAAACCCAATCCCAACAAAAAACACACCATATTACTAATATAAATTACATTTTAAAAAAATGTGATAATATTGGTTAACTTTCTTATAATCTCTATGATATAAAACATGGTGGGGGCATTAGGTTTTGTCAAAATCTTTTAAAAGCTCACATTCAGTAAAAGGCATTCCCTCATTTTCTCTTATAATTCTTGACCATTTTCATATGCCATCCTCTTATATGCATTTGGGTGTTTTCAAGTTAAAAAGTTTCATTCAAATTTTTTAAAGACTTTGTAATGGACTTTAAGAATTATGTTAAACTTTGGGCATACAATTGAATTTACATGGTGATTTTTTTAATAGCATAACTATAATAAGTAATGTTAACTCAATAAGTTCCAACCAAAAAAATCATGTAAATTATGGAAAATGGAGTCCTAATGTAATCATTTTTTGATTGTGACAAAAGTCCTTTTACCTACAAAGGACTTTGTAATTATCAATTTTTGATCTAAGAATATAAATTTTATCAATTATTAATCATTGTTATACACTTAATTGATTTAATATTTTTTTTTGGTAATGTTTTGATGGTTGATCAATAATTTAGAGTTCTTTTGGTTTTTGTGTGCAATAAAACTACATTTGTGACATTAGGTGAATGGTATTCCTTTGCTTAAAAACACCAATTTTGCAAGCCTCCTATTTGCCCACCTATAATTATTATAGGTTAAAATTTTAATCTCAATCCATATGAACCAAATTTTGACACCATAAAATAAAGTTTAAATTGATTTAAATTGTTGAATTGGCTTAGGGCAACTTTTTGTTTAATAGGCAATGTTTCATTTGTAACCCCTTCCATTGTCTTTCCATGCAATGAGATACCTCAACCAATACATACAAGTTAGTGACCAAGTTCAAGCTTTGCACAATTTTTCACATTCTCAAAATCTATCCATGATAGTTTTTGAAATGTTTAAATTGCATGAAATGAAATGTAATTTATGTCAGCCTTTGAATCTACTTTTGTTTTTCACATGTTGATCATTAACATTTTGTGCCACAAGGATTAAATGAATCTTAATTCTTTTTTTGCCCTTGTTGCAAACCAAATGTCTTGCCATTGTGATGTGGAATGTTGATTATGATTTTTTAAGCATGGTGTGGAAAGGGAAGGAAGTTTTTGTTCTCCTTTGAAAAAAAATCATAAATTAGGATGGTTAATTAACATCAATTTTTAGAAGATTATTGAAGGTGACAAGGTTTTGGATTTATGAAAATTACTTAAAATAGACATGCTTTGTGGTTTTGTATTAATGTGTAGGTTTTCAATAAAGAAAAAGAGAACAAGATGTTGTTTCAAGGTTGGGATTTGTTGTTTTGCTCTTGATGAATAGGTGATGGTGGTGAGGAGGTTGCTAGTTATGTGATATTGGAATTTTTTCCTTTATGTTGTTATGGAATAATTCAAATAATGATGTTCGGGTTTTTCTATGATTTGTTTTTCATTGTTTTCAGGAGTGGTATTTTTTTTTGTTAGAGATTTATATTTATGATGGAGATGTAAGGTAATTGTGGAGCTATCATATTTTGTTGGGTTTTGCACTATGATTTTATTTTTGGAAGGAACATGTAAAGCATGCAAGTTGGAAGGGAATTTAAAATGATTTTGAAGTTGGTGATGTCTACCACAAATTCTTTGGAAATTATTGAGAAGTCATGTGTGTCCAAGAGAGTTTTAGGTTTTGGTGATGGTGTGTTTGTTTTTGGTGTGTATGTTCATTCTAATTAGTTTGCCTTGGTGGATGTTAATTCTTTTTTTTTTCAATGTAAAAAAAAAAATTATCACAATATTTCCATATGTAAGTAGTTAGGTGTGTTGTAATGCTTTCTAATAAAAGAATGAATAAATGAATGTGATTACAATTCTTAGGTCCTAAAACTATCTACATCTTGTAATTGCCAATTTTTTATAAAATGAATGTTTAGGTGTGAAGAATGTTATGATGAACAAGGAAAACAAAATTGCATAGTAGAATAAAAATAGAGATTATCATAACAATATAATATCTTATTTTAATCTTGACACTTAGTTCACAAATGAAACAATAATAATAATGATATAATATTATTACCTTTAGTTATTATTGCATATAATTATTAGTATAATTATTAGGTAAACTAAGTTAGTATAGAATATGTATTACGAAATAGTTGTAAATAGGTTGTGACTAAATTGGTCACATTTGGAACTAAAATGTTTAATTTATATATTTTGTCTTCCATTTTTTTAATGTGGAATATATAATTAGGTGCAACAATTATATTCAAAATGCAAGTGTCATTCAAGGGATGAATTAACAAAAGAAGCTCAACCTTAAAGGTTAAATTCAAAATAAAATAAGATTATCTTAAACCTACTTAAATAGCCAAGGCCTACTGACTTATCTCCCTACACCTACTATCCTTACTTATTTACATAAATGTCATGTGGCTTAAATGTGTCACATATCATCAAATAATTGACTTTAGAAATGAACACAATTTATATGCTATGCAATAAATTTTTATCGTGCCACATTTCATGATCTAAAACCATCTAAAATGGATGACATGAATTTTTTCAGATTTAAATAAAATAATTTAAAAATATTATCACATGTTAACACATCATTTATTGTTAACGTTAACCAAATCAATCATAAGTTAGTTACAAATGACAATATGTATACATTCAGTTAAAATACAAATATATATTTTGTTAAATTTTATTTTTCATCCAAAGATATGTCATTTGTGACTATGGTTGCATGCAAGTTGTCCAACATGACTAGTGGGATTTTAGTTGCATACGTTGTTTACTATACAAATTAGTCATAAAAACTAGTCACAAAATCTTATTTTTCTTGTAGTGCAAGAAATCAATTTGTTAACATTCTTCTCAACATTCTCATAAAACCACTTGCACTTTTTGAACCCAACTTTTTCAACCATTAATTAAAATTAATACTTAACTACATAATTTAATTTACTTATCAACTTTCCTCTTTCTTGACCCTATATTCAAAAAAATAATTCATGGTTTCAATTTCAAATTTAGCAAAAGACTAATTCCATAGTTCAATTTTTGTGCTATTTCTAACAAAAGAGTGTCAACTCAAGTTTGCATCCCAAGAATTTGCACCTCAACCCTTAGAATTAACCTTAAAAACTGAATACCTTCAAAGCATTAGTCATCAAAACATCCTCTTGTGCCATATGTTGTATCGTTATGTTTTGAAAGTTGAATTTTACATAGTTGCAATGCCAATGGATATTCTTGGTTGTTGAGTTCCTATTGTTGGTTCTCACTAACTTGTGAGGCGCATACCAAACTTCAATTTATTTGGACTTGTTATGAGCCACATTGATTGGCCCTTCATAGAAGAAATTGTGAAATCTTGGACATACCCCCAAATAAAAGTTTGCATTCACAAAAAACAATTACAGAAATATGGATGCTTCCCTTTGGTCCATCTATATAAGTTATGAGTGTCAACTTTGGGATAAAGTGTGGGGCTATTAGGAACATATTGGGAAAGGCATTAAAACTTGGAGAGCATGTTAGGAACACATTTTAGAACATCAAAATCCCAAAAATCCAAACCTTAACCCCCTTCCCACCATCACACAAAACCATATGTTGTGACCAACTATGACATTCTTGATGATAGAGTGAATGTGACACTAGTTGCCATTTGTCCGAGTCATAGTGTACAATTTGTTTCTATTAAAGTTCCAAAAGTTTCTTGATTCCCTAGAGTCTTGTCTATTTGCCAAGCTTATCATGAAATAGCAACCTTTAGGCACACAATAACAACATGAAACCTTTTAGGGCCATCTAGATGAGCATTTTGGTTTCAAACACTTCATCTATCAAGAGTCTTATCTCAATATTTTCCAAGCTTATCATGAAATTTCAACTTTTTATGCCCACAACAGAGTTGTCCATAAAGTAGTACCCAAAATGGGGCTACTGGGCCCCAGTTTCGCCAAGTTGAAAATGGGAAGTCAGGATGAAAATAGTGCACACAGGGGAAAAACAGGGGACCAAACTAGTTTTCTCAGCTAAGTTGGTCTTCATGGGAGTTTTCACCCTTAGGTTCGGATTTGCCTTTGCCTGTGCATTAACTGCTGCTCACATTCTTCATTACATCAAGGGTTGTCAGAATAAGATCCTGAAAATCTTCTTCTTAAACTCATACCCAGTTTCACGACATCATACCCAATTTTGCTAACTTTACAGACACTCTCAAATTGGGGATGAAACATGGATTAGAGGGTAAAACTGGTGCCCAAAGCCAGGGAAACAATATGAATAACTCTAAGTCAAGTTTTAAGACTATCTAGATGAGGAATTTGATTTTGAACACTTCAACTATGTGCCAAAGCTGGAATTGACAATTCTCCAAACCTTGAGAAAACAATCTCAAACATACCCAACTTGCTGAGTACCTTGCAAATAGTACCTATTCAACAAAGTAGGTACTAGCCCAATAGCCCCACCCAATGGCTCCACCAGTGGAATCTCCAGTTTTGTCTTTGTCCTTGCCACCCAAAATCGCTGTTACCAAGAAAACTTCACCCAACACATTGTTTTGTTCAGTCCTTTTATGTCCATATTTACAAACAACAACTCATAGGCTGATTTACAAGGTACAATTTTAGGTCACTCATAGTAATTTCATGAACAAAAATGTTGTAGAATTTGGTAGGTGGTGCATGCATGCATGCATGCTATCTCTCTGTCTATCTATCTTCTTCTTGTTGCAACAAAGTAAGTACTTGGAATTTTACCAATAATGCACCAATAAAGGAGCATATATGGATGAGTCAAGTTCCACTTTGGTTATTATGAAAAGTACTTTGAGAGATTAGCTCACCTCACCTCAAGAAAAGAAAAAGAAAATATCAAGATAGAGATCATCATCCAACACCAGTGAGGAGGAGCTGGGTTTAGGGGTTTAGTTGTGAATTATCTACCAATCATGCTTTATTAGAGCTTTAAAGATTAGTCTAAGTTTCTATCTTGATAAACCCAAAGCCCTAGAACAACTTATCAATAGGTAGCAATCATGTCGGCGGGACCATTGTGGGTTGTGGGTCTCACCACAAAGTAAGTGTGCAGAGAAAGAGATGAAAAAGGAAGATGGTGGCAAGATGAAAAATCTCAATTGCGTATAAAACAGATCTTGTTTGCTTGCAACTTTGGGCAGGTGGTACCAGAGTGGGTTTGAGAAATGGGAAGACAATTGGAACCCAGTTGGTCTTTCATTTGATTACAATTTTTTGTTTTGGCATTTGTTACGAAAGTGCAGAATTTTGGATTGAATCCAGTGTGTTTTTTTTGGGAGCAAGATGTTGAGATCTGTGCTTATCTTTCATGCTTTCTTTGCACTATTTGGTTTAACTTTGTGTGTGGCAACAAGCAGGCAACTAGTTCATGGCAGTTTTAAAGATTTTCAGAGCCAACAACAACAGTCAGCTGAAACAACAATCCTTGCAGCAGCAACATCTGATAATATCACTGTTCTGAGAAGTAGTTTTCCTAAGGGCTTCATATTTGGCACAGCCACAGCTGCTTATCAAGTGCGCGCTGCAAGAAGCTTGTCTCTTTTTTGTGATGTCTCAATTTGCAAACTTGAGTGAGAATTTAATAGATCCAGATGGGTTGTTGTTGATAAGTGACAATCTGCTGCTGGGTAGATGCATGAATGAGTGGCTCACTTTTGTGATTTTTTTTTGGTTTTTGCAGTACCCATCTTGTTTCAATGGATTGTGGATAAACCAGATGCATCTTTCCATCAATGGGTGTTTTAGTACTTTTTAATGTTACGGTTGGATGTTTTGACACATGGGGGGAAAGGGTCCTGTTGATTGCAGTATGAAGGAGCTGCAAAGGAGTGTGGTAAAGGCCCAAGCATATGGGATGTGTTCACACATATTCCAGGTTTTGAAAAAAAACCTTCAACTCAAAACTGCTGCATTTACTTGGCTATTGATTTCAATTGCAATTTGGTGCCCAGTTCTTGTGAACACAAAGTAGTGACAATCTTTTGAGTTGCAACTGAAGCATGAACCTTTTCTTTCAGCAATGGATATAAAATACATGAGAGTAACCACCAACTATATAGACACAGGAAAAGAGTTCTCATATGCTGAACAATTTCTGTGCTTGCAGGACACATTATTGACAATTCAACTGGAGATGTGGCAGTCGACCAGTATCATAGGATGGAGGCATAATTCCCATACCAGTAAAAACTTGCAAAGAAAACAAAAATAAAAATGTGTACATGTGTATTTAGCTAAGTGGGTTCATACATTATTTTCTCATGTTTTTGTGTTTCTTCAATTGATCTCAAGATGATGTTAAAAAACAGAAATCTACCATAAACATCACTGTAAAAAGCATGAGGATGCTCAGCTAACCAACACTCGGGTTTTTTTGCAGGAAGATGTTTGGCTCTTGAAAGACTTGAATATGGATGCATATCGATTCTCCATATCCTGGGCTCGTATTTTGCCAAGTTGGGTCCATCACAAGAAGTCAATTCTTACATCTGATTTTAGTAGTGATCAGGATGCAGAATTTCAGAAATATGGCTTATAGAATCACCATCACAATAGAGAGCTCAGATTGTGATCTGCTGAATTTGGGTTTTGGCAATCTTCCACACATAAGAGGTTCACATAGACAAGCACTACCACCTATAATTTCATGTTGGGTTGTCTTGAAAAATGCAGGTGGGAGAGGTCGTGTGAATTGGCCAGGAGTGATGTACTATAACCGGCTTATCAACTATCTTTTGTTGCAAAGTAAGATCATGACACCCATAAAATCAATCTTCTGGTCTGAGTTCCCATGAGCTTCATATACATCTACTGTTGGAAAACCATCACTACTCGGTTCCTCAGTCTCAAGCTCAGATGACACTGCAAATAGTCTTCATGAAGTGTTGGAAAATATTATTGCATCAGATAAACAAGATTACTCACCTTTAGCACTATGTAATGTATTGAATTCTGACTGGAGTTTTTGTGTTGGTATATCATAGACATTGTGCCCTTTGTTACACTATATCATTGGGACTTGCCAGAGGCGCTTGAGGAATCAATTGGAGGATGGCTGAATTCTGAAATTGTGTACGTAGACATATATCTTTGGCTTTCTATGAAAACTGGTTGTGAAATTCCAATGAGTTTAGGGTTCCTGGGCATTTAATTGTCTGGAAGTGAAACATAATCAGCAGTCCCTTTCCAATTGAAATCACACATCTCTTCTCTGGATGACATTCTATTGTATGAGCATATAGAGTTGCAGCAGAGTACCAGATTTTATTGGTAGGGTTCAAAGTTCAAACCTTGGTTCTTGTAGGTTGGGTTTAGGGTATTTGGGTCATTTATCTTCTGGCTCTGAGACAAGCCTTAGGGTTTATTCTAGAAAAGCTCTTTGCCTGAAGTTCTTGTCCAATTTGGCACCAAAATTTATTTATGTATCACAAATAAATCATCTGAAGTTGTGGTGGGTTGTAGGGAGATTTACGGAGAGTTTGCACAACTTTGTTTTCAATTGTTTGGTGATCGAGTGAAGCATTGGATTACATTTAATGAAATTCATTCTTTTGCTGGAGCTGGTTATTTTTCTGGAAAAAATGCACCGGGTCGATGCTCAGCACCTTATGGAAATTGTACTCAGGGCAACTCATTGACAGAGCCTTATATTGTTGCACACAATGCCCTAAATGCCCATGCATTAGCTGTGAACATTTACAAAACTCAATTCCAGGTACTTTTTCTATATTGATGTTTTTTTTGGAGATACACAGACCGTAAACCCCAAACCCTCTTCATGATATGGCTCAGTATCAACAGAATTCCAGTGAATTTGATTGTTGGATTAAACTTGACATATGCTGTAAACCATCTTGTAATTTACAGTTTTGTGGGGCACATCTGCTGCAGGATGAACAGAAAGGTTTGATAGGTATCACTGCAGATTCTCCATGGTATGAACCTCTCACAGATTCCAGTCAAGACAGGGAAGCTGCCCAGTTTGGCATTGAAGATTTCATTGGGTGGTAAGTTCTTATATCTAATGATCCATTCCTTTCCAAGTAAGAAGACTTGCTCATAAAATCTCACAATAATTAAAACCTTCAAGAGACCAACCAATCTTTTTCATGTGATATAATAACAATTTGTGATCACTTTTTTGTTGCAGGTTTTTGGATCCCATATTTTTTGGTGATTATCCAGCCTCTATGCGAGCTTCCCTGGGCAATCGTTTGCCTCATTTTACTGCAAAACAATCGGCTGCAATCAAAGGCTCATATGATTTTATTGGCCTGAATCATTATTCATCGCAATATGCTACCCGAAATGACAGTGATGGAAGTATTGCCATAACCCGTATGTTCTCAAACTCCCCAAATTTGTAGATTCAAAGATTGAAAAATAAATAAATTATGGGAAAAAATCTTTTTTTATTGGACGATTTACAGTAATGAAAATGAACTTTTTGAAAATTTTGCCTGTGTAATTCGTTGCACCTCCCATTTCAAATTTCAAGTACCTTCTGTTTTGTGAGATTCCTGAAATTTAAAAAGTTCATCATGTTGGAGATGTTACTCCTTTTTGGGTCTTCATGAATTTTCAGGCCCAGCCTCAGGCTATCAGCCTTGGCTGGGCCCTTAAAATCTCGGAAGACCCTCAAAGGGGTTCCTTCCCCTACACATTATGAATGTAACCAAACAATGAGTTAAGGGTGTGGTATTGAGTGCAAAGTTTGAAACAACTGAAAGAATGGGTAATTTGTATCTATAGACCATTTGCAAATCCTAGATGTCGCCAAAAATGTTGAGTGTGATACATTCACTGAAATCACAAATCTTACAATACCTATGTGATAATGTACTTAAAAACAAAAGCTTAATCAAGGCCCAAAGTGACCTAATTTGAACATGATTTGCATATGCAAGTAGAAGTCTTTTGCACTCATAGATCATTGATTTACTCAAAGTCTTTTGGGTGGTCCTGGAAATGTGCAGCATATAAGAATGGAGTTCTTATAGGGCCAACGGTGAGAGAGAAGCTCCATGTATTTTTGTCATCAATGTTTTTGTAATGTTGAAGACATCAGCTACAGTGTCTTTACCCAACAACCTAATTTTTTTCTCTAATTTTAGCTGTGAAGTTGTGGGTGTAATTGGTGATCAGTAAGCTGCTGAAGAAGACCTGAAGCTCCAGGTTTTCAATTCACTAATGCCAAACCCAAGTTTCTCACAGAATGTGGCATTTTGGCAGACACCATCCGATTGGCTCTTTGTAGTGCCAAGTGGTATGCGCAAGATTCTTGGTTGGATTAGAGAGCGTTACAACAATCCCATTATATACATCACTGAAAATGGTTAAATTTCTTCTTCTTTGCTTGCTGCTGTTGCTGATACAACGGTGTCATTGCTGGAAAATGACATTTCTTGAAAACAAGTGAAAAATTCCATTTGAACCATTTGCATCATAGACTTGCTTCTGAAAGAATCTAAGCTCCATTACCTATGCTTCTGGTACCTTAGAGGAGATCCACTCAAACCTGGTGTAATTGGTCTAAACCCAATTATGTTGTCAACATATCCATCAACAGACACCAATATCAACATGTGTAAATACATCCAATCCTTGTAAAGAAAAAATAGTTGAAAAGTTCACATCTGCAAATTTTGAAGCATTTGGTTTCAACTTTGATCTTTGTTGGCAGGTGTAGATGAGGTCAACAGTGAGGATTTGCTTCCACTCAATGAACAATTACATGATCTACAACGAATTCAGTACCACCATGATTACATGCAAAACATACTTTTGGCCATGAGGTAAAAATACGACCCCATCATGCAGGCTAAACCCTAAACCCTAAACCATTGCTGTGTTTTTGGCTTACCCAATTTGGAGTCGATTCTTAAAATTCAGACTCCACAAGGATGAAGATGTTGTGAATTACTTCACCAATTCAATGTTGATTTAAATAACAAAAATAAAATAGACGAAAGTTCTTGAACAAAAAGTTTTGAAAAGTGCATGGATAAGAAATCTTGAGCTAATTTGAAGAGTTATATTTGGATGGTTCTTTGCGGATGTTTGGTTTCAACCAGTGTTGTTCTGTTATTGACGATCGACTTTGGAACATACCACCAGCCTGGTCCTTAGTACTTGGGTGGTTCTAGTACTTAGGGTTTCAACCCATTACACAGTGCTCAAAACTTGCATTATTGCAGGGATGGATCGGATGTACGAGGCTACTTTGCATGGTCCTTACTGGACAATTTTGAGTGGGACAGTGGTTTCAGTGTTCGGTTTGGCATCTATTATGTGGACTACAAGAACAAGCGCGCTCGTTACCCAAAAAGCTCAGCCTATTGGTTTCAACACATCCTTAAAAGACGAGGATTTGTGGGTAGTTGATTAGTGGTTTTAGTGTTTCTGTTTAGCATCTATTTGGTGTCTAAAACAACCACCACCGTGCTCCTTACCATAACAGGCAATTGGTTTTCAAACAAATTAAATTTTTGCCACAACTCTCCATTATTTTGTCCGTAACCCCCATAGGGTGGTCTGTTAAATTCTTGTGTTGAATTAAGAAATTGCAATACTATGCAAGGGGTTGCTCCATTTTAAGAAAAGGTTGCATTCTCCATTGCACAATGGTTTTCACGGATTTATGCAATGGTTATGTGGATTTACATAACAATCATGTGGCCCAAGTTAGGTCAGGAACTAACCCTCACAAGGCACAATGGAGGGCCTGGTTAGGTCAAGTTAGGTGTGGAAATTGAGTTTCATATAAAACAAAAACATTCAAGGACATTGCATGCAACTTTAATTGAAATCAATATGAATTGAATTGAATAGAAATGGGGTGCAGCAAATTGGTATTGAAAATCTGCTTGTGATGATGGTGTTAAGACCAAAAAAACAAAAAAAACTCTGAAGAGACACCTTTTCCTCACTCCATACTTGGGAATCAAAAAGCATATTTTAATTTGAAAATGTGATAATAAAGGACAACTTATGAAACCTAAAGCTGCTCTACCTAAACCAGCTCAATGAATTAGGGTTAATTTTTAGTTACTAATCTTAATTTTGTAGTATGGAGTGTGTTGGGTATAGTAGGCCTTTATGTCTAGTGAGGTGCCCATGAGGAATTTGGGCAATCCTAGGTAAGACATGACACGCCCGAATTTCTGGATGGGCAGTAACACGGGCACATTGTACATGGCACACTCCATTACATAAATTGGGTTTCATGTGGATTTTGCGGAATGGTGTTGTATATAAAAAGGGTCTTTGCAGCCGCCCGAGTTAGGTCTGGTAAATCCCAAAGGAACCCCCACCATTGTGCATTTTGTAAGGGGGACCAAAAAGAGAGGCAAAAAAAGCCCACATCAAAAACCATTACATAGTTGGGAAACTTTCCACATTGTGATTTGATTGGAGTTTTTTTCCTTCAGGCACAAGTAGGTATTGTGATCACCCTACCCTAACCTCCAAGAGTCACAATGGTTGGGTAGGATGCTAACCGGTGCCAAAACCCCAAGTTGGAGGTGACCTTTTTCTTCCTTAAGGGAAAATTCAGGAGTAGCCTAGTGGGTTTTCTTCCTTTCTACATTCCTTCCTTCTTTCTTTCTTTCTTTCTTCTTAGACAAAAGCACAAGAATTCCTTTCCAGGATTCCTTTGCGTAGTTAGAATGTAGACAACAAAAGAAAGTTGTGATGAAATTTATGGAAAGAAGAAGGGACTAGGAAGAACTACATACATATATGGAGATGCATACAAAGTAGAGCTAAAATTCTATCCAATTTTCATGTGTTTTTTCCTTATTAATTTCATTAATTGGAATCCGAATTTTTAAAACTTCATTAAGTGGAATCCGGATTTAGACACCCATTTCAATTCTACATCATTATATTGGGGTGTGAGGACTTTTGCATTGCGAATAAAATAATTTTTTTTGCTTACCCATTTTGAGGCAATTTTATATGTATGATGATGAACAATGTGGTGGAGCAAAAGAATTGTTTTTCTTACCCATTTTGAGGCAATTTTATATGTAGGATGATGGACAATGTGGTGGAGCAAAAGAATTGTTTTTGAGGCAATTATATATGTAGGATGATGGACAATGTGGTGGAGCTCCTCCTCGACACCCAAGCAGCACAACAAGAATAATTGGTTAATATTACCGGGTCGGCATGTGACAACAATGACACGCAAAGACACTAGGTCTCGAAACGACACATTTTTTGATGATGATGATTCTGGATCACTGACTTCAATGGACATTCCTCAACCCATCCGAGATTTCATGTCGGGTCTACAAATCCGATTGCAAGAAATGAAGCTAATGGCATGTGCGGGAGTGTATGCATGGAGTGTTATGCTCATCCGCAATTACGGCCATCTCCTTGCATTTTGAAGTGCATGGAAAAAGACTCTAATTAACAAGTGCCTGCTCTAATTAACAAAGGAAAAAAAAAACAAAAGGCCCTAAATTATAAACAGTTTACAAAATATGCTTAATAAGACATTGTTGGCAAATCTAGTTTCGATGATTCCGCACCACAATAATGTACTGGAAACATGGTGGCCTCAAGAAGTTTGTGAATTTATAAGTATATAATTGTGTCCGTAATGCTTCTGCATATTGCAGATCTGGGTGTCGGAATGCACTCTAGCATTCATCATCACAGCAATGGAGGAAGTCCGTGGATAGAAAACATATGTATTATGATGATCTCTTATTACAGTTGAAGAAGAAGCATCAAATGGGTCATCAAACTTGGCAGGCCTCTCCTTGGCTGGATTTGAAAATACACAAATTTTTACCAGGAGGGGCAGAGCCAAAAACCTACTATAAAGAGGATGGGCTTTTTGATGTATAGTAAATAACCTGAATACAACAACCCAATGACACAAAAACAAATAAAATAAAATCAAAAATATATATTTTCTCTTTTTTTGCATATTTTTACCAAGAGTCAAAACCCAAGCTCAATTCTCTGAAAAAATAAAATTCAATGGAAAATAAATAGAACAGGAAAGTTCATTTTGTCTCAGACTCTCTTCTGTGATTTGGTGTGGGGCCTGTGGGTCTTGATTAATCCCTTCTTTCCCTTAGTAAATTGCAATCCCAATCCTCTGTTGTAAGTTTGCCAAAGTTGAAGAGTTTGCTGTCTTTTTGCCACAAAAAATAAAATAAAATTCACTGGTCTGATGACTCTCATGATTTCTGCAATCACTCATCAAAACCCCTGTAACTTTGTGTAGTATATTTGGAGGGTTTAGTGTAATAGGTAATGCATAAGAGGTGAGCATTTTAAATGAAAAAATGCTGGTCAAACATGAAATTCACACTGGAGCAAGCATTTTTATTTTTTTTCAAAATGGCCACTGTAATTTTTTTCATTTTTTCCCATGATAGATACAAGCAGCTGAGGATGATAGGATTTTTTTTAAAAAAATAAAAAATAAAGAAAGTTGTTTCATTTCTTATGCTTGGTAACACCCTCAGAGTGGGGGGGAGTTCCAAAAGTAAGCATCCCTTGGCTCCAGCTTGGATGGGTGCTTGCTTACTTCCAGAACACCCTGTTCCTCGGGTGTTACCCTACACATAATGTAGGAAATTAGTATGACAATCAAGGAAATAGCTTTGAAGTTGAATGTTCTCCTTTGTGCAAAGGTGTATAAAACTCAATTTTAGAAGAGCATCTCCTGTGCCTCCTTTGCTTTGCATAGATTGGTAGGAAGAATTAAACCATCGTATTACGACCCCACATTTCATTGACATCTTACAACCCAACCCCCCACATTCACCAATTCAGGGAATCAAAAATATACAGCTTGAATTGATTCTCATGCTCCAAACCAAAAACACCCAAAATCATCTGTAAATATTGGCAAAGGAAGACCTAAAACATCTGATCACATCCATGCTGCAAATATCCCATAAACAAAACCTGACAACAGAATCCCTAAATGAAAATCCCTATATACACACAAAATCCCTCTTCCCTAATAAATTTATTTTCCAAAAAAATTCCAGAAAAAAAGATGAAACAAAAAAGGGGCTTATTATCTTTAACTGATTATTTACGTTAATATTAAATAATCTATCGTATGTGGTGGCTGTAGTTTAGTGGTAAGAATTCCACGTTGTGGCCGTGGAGACCTGGGCTCGAATCCCAGCAGCCACAGTTTTGTTTTCTGCGAACACCCTTTTATTTTCTGGCACTCCACAAGAACCCCTAAACTCTAAAAGCTTGGAACCCTACTTTGTTGAACCCTAAAACCCTTGGACTTCAGGAGGAAGACGCGAGGTTTTTTTCGTGCAGCAGCCACAATTCTAAACATTGTGAAAACTTGTTACTTTCTTCTGGTACTTGGACACGATGTGAATAATCACACCTAACCCTAAAAACCTTGGAACCTTAAATCCATTAGACTTTGAGCAAGACCTAAATTCAAATTGGAACCCTAATTGGTTAAACCCTAAACCCCTTGGACTTGATCTAAGCATTCCTAATATTGATGCTTGTTGCGTAAGAAGATCCAGAGAAGAGCTTGCATCTTGCCGTTGCCCTTGTGTCTTTCACGGGGAATGTTTCTTAGACGGAAAAGCACCTCCTGGTGCTTTGGTTTGTCTTCCTGAAGATTTGTGGAAACGAAACTTTCTTGAGATCTGTTTGCGGAGATATATTTGCAGAGGAGATTTGAACGGAAGATCTGTTTTGAAATTTGGTAGTTTGGATAATAGTTTCTTATGCTAGGGTTTCCAAGATGAGGCGAATTGGAGGAGCAGCTGCTCCCGGGAGCTTGCGGCGGAGCTTGGAAGCTCTTTTCCTTGGACGGCATCGGTTTTCAGGTTCCAAGCTTTTGGAACAAAGCTTTGCCGAAGAAGCCGGAACCACGACAATTTCGGTTAGCTCTTTTGGTGCGAGTTCTTGCCATTCCGGGAGCTTCGTGGGAGGAGAAGATGATCATCTCGCGGACAAGGGACAGGAGGCAAAGTGCCGCGAAGTTTTGCGTCGAAGAGCGTCGCAGGTGTGTGGGCTTCCTTTTTCGCTTCCAGAATCTACTTCCACTAGGGTTTCTTTTCCCTTGTTGTTGCATCCTTCCCTTCCTTCAAGGGTAACGAAAGCGCAACAACAACAACAACGGCAGCGAGGGTTTGCAACAGCGGCGTCATCATCTGAGAAGCCGGATGTGGAGAAAATCTCGGTCACATTTGTGAACAAAGATGGAGAGGAGAAGGAGATTCAAGTGCCTGTAGGCATGTCCATGCTTGAAGCTGCACATGAGAATGACATAGAGCTAGAAGGTGCATGTGAAGGTTCTTTGGCGTGTTCTACTTGCCATGTGATCATCACGGATGATGACTACTATGGCAAGCTCCCTGAGCCTTCTGATGAGGAGAATGACATGCTTGATCTTGCTTTTGGCTTAACTGAAACCTCTCGCCTCGGATGCCAAGTGATTGCTAAGCCCGAGCTAGATGGCTTGCGCATGGCTCTTCCTGCTGCCACTCGCAATTTTGCCGTGGATGGCCATGTCCCCAAGCCACACTAACTAAATAAAATGAAAACTGCTGCTGCTGACTTACTGTTTGGAGCTACCTTTTTTGTTTGTCACTTCCAAAGTTCAACAAGTCAGATCTTTATTTGAAATTCTGATCTGGTGGTTATTCAAGGTGGATGGACATTCAATCTCTCTCTCTTGATCCTGATCTCTCTCTCTTTCTCTGGAACAAGTTTCTCTTGCTCTCTTGTCTAACAGGTTTTTGCCTCTAGCTCTGTGGGAGGTGGGAGTGGGAGAGGGTGCCAAATGGTTCACCTGCATTGGACATACATGTGCGACATCTATTGTCAGTTTGGAAAAGAAACCTCTGCAGTGCTGCTGTGAACTCAATGCATGCAGTTATATTTTTGTACAGTAAATTCTTTGCCTGAATAAAATCTATGGAATCTCTAACTGTCAAACACGTTTTCAGTGATGATGTAGAGAGGAATAAAGGACTGTGTGCTTTTGCAGTTAATGTGATTGTATTTGCACAGATTCAGTTCTTTGCATAAATAAAAAACTATGCAATCAAAAAGCTTTTTGAAACTGTTTTTGACACCTGATGCAGTGAGGGAGAAGAACGAATTGTGCTTCTTTTTCTGCAACATGTTGCCAATCCTTCAGTGTGAGTGCATTCAGATTAGAATATTAGAACCTTTCTTGTACATTCAAGTGGAAACAACTCATTTCAGAACTTGGTAATGAAAATTCCGTTCTGCAACTAGGTAATCCTTTTGCACTTTCATACAAACACAAGTGGGGAGAATTGCATCAGGTCAATGACAGTAGTACTTTCCATGGCTTGAATTTCATTCCTGACTGACTTGTGCTTCATGTCACTACCTCAATGTAACCAGATTTCTGATCTCCCCATAACCCAGAAGAAGAAGAAGAAGCTCACACTCCACATTGTTGATCTGCTCAAAGATCAGCTTCACTCCCTTATTTCAGTTTTTTAATTTCAATGTTTCTACTGCCTCTGAAGCTCTGGGAATGCTAAGAATCTGTTGCACTTGTCTTGTCGGTGCAAAGCAACAGCAGACTTAGAGCTCTCAGCTGTGCACCAACAAAATAAACACAATTGATCATCAACAGCTACTGGAAGCTCACCACAAAAAACGAAAGCACAACTGGTACCTATATGAAATCAATCAATTGCCCAAAGATCTGCAAAAACCCTAACTTGCAGCTCTGGATGATCTTGCTTTCTATTCCTGACCTAAGCTGAAAACAGTAAACCCTAAAAAGCTTCGGAAGTTTGTAGGCACTCTAGGAAGCTCTCGAAGCTTCTTTTTACATGGGTCGTTTCGGATTTTGGAAGCTTGGCACGACAGTAGCGACAGTCTGGTTCTGTGAAGAATCCGCAGCTAAGAAGGGAAATCCTTAGCCACAGCCACAAGATTAGGGTTTGAGGTATCGAAATGGGTTTCAAGGTAAGAGAGTTGAGGGCGGTTCTTGGAGGAGGAATTCTCATCTGTATGCTATTGATTCAAGCGAATGCCTCACTACCCACAAAGGAGAACAGTTGGAATAAGAGGAGGCAAAACATTGTGAAGGCAGATCATCGTAATGTACCTGCAAATGTGGTATGGGTGGTGCAATTGTCTGATCTACACATCAGCAAATGGATCCCAGAGAGGAGTAAAGCTCTGAGGAAGGCGCTCGGACATGCCTTGCAATTCATCAAACCTGCCCTTGTTTGGATCACTGGCGATCTCACTGGTGGGTTTGCTTGATTTCTCTCCTCCTCTTTCAATCTTTTCTGCAGACAGTTTCTTAGGGTTAAGGATCCATACCTCAAACATGAATATGATTGATTCAATTCTGGATAAAGAGTAAGGTTTTTCTGTTGGATTCTGTTGAGATCAGGTTTCAATTCAAAGCACAGAAGGAAAGAAACTGTGTTCGAAATTGATATTTGGATTCATTGCAAACTGGAAAGCATCTGAAACCCTAATCCCTAAATGAGAGCAGCAAGTGATAGAGGGGAAAACAGAGCTTATCCAATTGTGTTAGAGCATTTCCATGTTCTCAGTATTTGTTCTTAGAATGTGACCCTGCAAAACTGTTTCTCACATCCAAGTTTAGTAATTTACTTTTTCCCAACCCCACCCATAAAACTAAACCTGGGACTGCAAATAGGTGGGAGACTACTAATAGCAAACCATCTGGACCAATCATTATGATTGGCCAATCAGAAACAGGGAGCAGCAGTCAGATCATATTTATTACACTCTTCTCTGGCAGGTGTTAGGCTTTGCTGTGCCTTTTATCAGCCTCAGCGAATTGTGCAAAAATGCTGGACCAAAACAATTTTGCTAAGCCAAACCAGCATGCTTTGACTTCTCTTCATCCAATTTTAATTTGCAGGGTCACATGCTGAGCACTGGTGGAGTTGCTCTTAGATCACAGAGCAACTGCTGCTTTCGGCAGTCAAGTTCATAGAAATGAAGATGGTACTTGAGAAACCCATGATTCATTCACTGTCATGTTAGCTACAAAATTGAAAGGTTTTGGGTCTCTTGTTTGTAGATGCAAAAAACAAGGACAGGACAGCAACAAGGCAGGATGAGGTTGAATGGATTGACTATTGGGACTCTATTCAGAAAGTTGCAGATGGCAGTGGTCTCCCAATTGAACGTTTTTTTGACATGAGAGGAAACCATGACAAGTATGGAGTTCCGCTATCCAGCTCTTTGGACTACTACTCTGCATATAGTGTAAATGGCCACTTGAATCGCACTAACCTTGTTCAAAGCATCACTGTCTTGGTAAGCTTCCAAGAATTTACAGGTATCATCAAGTTTTCTACAGTGGATGGATGCTACCATGATATGTATTCAAGTCAAAAGCACATTGAGACCTTGATATTGAAGTGTTGCAAAATTATGTTGAGGAATCAATCTGTTGGGAACTAAGCACGGTACATCAGAAACTTCTTTCACATGTTTGTTCCTGAATGTAGCAAATTGTTTTACTGTGCTAGATGATGATGATCTTGGCTGCTGTTTGCAGTGTTGTGTGCCGTCCTATTTTAGGTTTAGGGTAATACAGTTTTGGAGGGATTTTGGAGGGAATTGTGTAGAACTTTGCAGATTGTGCAAAGTTCAAACTTTGATGTGGAATGACCTACCTCAGTTGGAACAAAAATGCTGGTAATTTGTGAACATGACCATCTCATTTGTTGGGGTGTCTTGGAAGGGAGGGGATGGGCGAAAGCACCTCTTTGTGGGCATTGATCATGCCATGCAGATTGGGCTGCGGGCCCCATCAAATGTTTTTGGGCACCCGACAGACCAGAGCCTTGTGGACATTGACCAACAACTCAGCCAATGGGACCATGATAATTCTGCCCCCGTCACAAAAATTGTGTTTGGCCATTTTCCTATGTCATTCACAACCTCAACAGAGACAGGGAAACACCCAGAAGGAATTTTTGCAAAGCACAACATTTCGGCATATGTCTGTGGCCACTTGCACACAAAATTTGGGAAGCATCTTTATAAGCATCACAGGTACTGCACCTTGTTATATAGACAGTCTTTTCTTCAGAGCTCTTTTGCTTAATTGATTACTTTAACTTGGAACTTTCTGTCCTAAGATTTCAGTGTCAAGATCAAGGAACTGTGTGTGATGGATGACACCATTGGATTTGAACCAGTGTCCCCTGGTTATTTGCTTTATTGTAATAACCGCCCGGTAGGTTATTGTTTTTGCAATTTTTAACGGACCACACAGGTTATCAATATCAGTATCAATGTTCTTTTGGGTGCCAGGTAGGTTATCGAAAAATTGGATAATAACCATTGGTTATGCATAAGGATAGGCTTTCAAATAACTGGTTGAGAACTGCTGGTTATACACCAGTTATAGGGCTTTTTTAAAAATTAAAAATAATTGACTTTTTTTCTTTTTAATTTTTTTTTGGTAGTGTTTAAAGATTGATAACTTACCTGGATGATATTCAGGTGATCCAGGTAGGTTGTTAGAATTTGAAAGTTCAACACCAGGCAGTTATCAAGAAAATCAATAACTGGCTTGATAACCAGGTCAAAACTCAATAACCGGCCAACACTGGTTTGAACCTGTTTCTCTTGTTGGAAGCTCTGAATTATTCATCCACTTCTAAGTGCTGACAATTTAGTCACGAGGAATGTTCTTCAGTCAAGAAAAGTATGCAGAGATTTGTACCAATGAATTGTTGTCATTTTGGCAGGCTCGTGTTTCCAGAATATAAGCAAGTGGGTGAATTCTGGGAGTGG
>Ga0116231_10001489_pt1 | contig 47911 bp, 37 predicted proteins | sample S1TSphgellanicum_2_FD_89695 | JGI IMG/M metagenome (GOLD analysis project Ga0116231, IMG submission 89695) | Host-associated microbial communities from peat moss isolated from Minnesota, USA - S1T2_Fd - Sphagnum magellanicum MG | ecosystem: Host-associated > Plants > Peat moss > Unclassified...
CCCTTGCATCGCCCTCAACCCCCCACCCCGTTTTTTTTGGGGGGTGGTTTGTTTTTGGTTGGGGTTGTGCCTGTGGGGGCCCCCCCCCCCCCCCCCCCACCACCACCACCACCATTCTGTCCCCACACCTCTCTCTCTCTCTCTGCGTGTCTCTCCATCATTCTGGTTGCATCTTTGTTACATGAAGTTTGTGATGCCCTCATGTTTACAACTCTTTGGCAAATCTCCCCATGCTAAGCTATCCTCACTCTCGACGATTGTTCACAGGTCGCAATTGACACGGTTTGCTGCTGCATTTGTTGACAGAGAGTTGAAGTGCACAGTTTTTACATACTGGAACAACCCATCGTGGGGTTGCTTCTTGCGAAGCTTCAAAAGACCGGAGGAGTGGGATTCAGCTCTCAAACGTCGTCTTTCTTCGACTAGCGGATATTCATTACCTACTCATCACCAAAGCGGTAGACAACTTCTGAATTTTTTTGGTGGTTTTGTCTCAATTCTTTTTTCTTTTTTCGTTTCTACTCTTCCCTGTAGTCATCATGTGTATGATGCGCGTGTACCTATATTGGGTTTTGTCTGAGAAGTGCATTGTCTTTTGACAGGAGTGGAAGAGATGTCTACAGAAGAATCAGTTGGCATTCTGTGTCATGCAAATTCTTGTCCTGGATTTCGAGGTGTATTGAAACAAAGGTTGGTCTTGTTTCTGGAAACTCTATTCAAGAACTCTTGTGGGCATCAATACAAAGCATGTGGATCCTATTTAGAGAGAAAGAGCTTTAGCTTCTCATAGCAGCTTTTACAGGAAAGAAGAGAGAGCTTTAGCTCCTCATTGCAGCTTTTACAGAGAAGGGTTTTAGGGGTTTAGGGTTTAGAACATGTTGCATACTTATGCATGTTTTGTGCAATCCGTCCATCACTGCTGAACTTCAATTTTATCATTTGTTGTCTTTCATCAGGTATTCTGACTTCATTGTGAATGAGGTTGACCCCTTGGGCAATGTGATCCATCTCACAAACATCAATGCCCCAGTTGAGGTAATACTCTCTGTGTACCTGTTTCTGAATCTCTCATGGTTCCATTCATACCCATGTTACTTTCTCACTGTATCTTTCTTCTCATACACTTTTAGCAGTGGTTTTAACTGTTTGAAGTGAAGAGAGGACAGTACTTTTGTGTCAAGCATGCAGAATCTTTTGTGGTATACACACACACACAGAGCAGCCAAGAAAAATGTAGCCAAAAAAGAGCCTCAGAACAAATATCAGCTCAATTCTTGCACCCAATCCTAGTGCACCAAGCACACCATAAATTAGCATTCTTCTGGTGATTTGTTTTGCATCTCCATAGCAATATGAGGATTGTTACTCATGTTCATCCAATCTAGGTAGACTTCTATTTCTCTTCAAGTGTTTAGGGTGTCTCATACACCCCTCCACATGGCAGTGTAACTAAGGTCTGACTGTTGTCAAGTCAAAATCGTGTGTTTGTGTTGATTCTTAGGTGAAAGCTTCAACAGCACAGGTGACAGGGGGTGAAGACAACCACCCTAAGATAGTTGACCATGCAGCAGATATAGAGGCATTCAAAGCCCTTGCTGGAGAAAGTAATACTGAATTGCTGGAGAAACTGCTTGCTCAAATTGTGGGTGGTAATTCAGAAGCTGTCAGCCCTCTTTTGTTATCTCCAGATTCTGACAAAAGTCACCGTGCGGCAAGTGATCTGCTCCTCCCCCTCATTAAGCAGTACTTGGCTTGCACAAGTGGCCTCAGAGAATGAGACAGACCTGAACTGCATTGTGTGTATCCAGCCTATTTTACGATTTCACTAATTCAATTTCGTAGTTATGTGTAGTGTGATTTCAGTTGCCAGTGGTCTACAACAAGTTGCTGTATATTTTGCAGGCGATTCATAATTTCTTCAAGACCCACTTGACATTCCTTGTGACGGATACAGTAGATGGCCCAACATCAAAAGAGAAGTGTATTCGCCTTCGATATGACAATGGCAAGAGGACAGGTGGGTTCCGGAAGCGAGAAAGAGATTTTGGTCCCAAGCACAGTTGGGATAATAAGCGACAAAAGCCAAGTAACTCAGTCATGAGCCAACCTTATGACAGCCGTGGAGCAGATGATTGGCCTTCCGATCGCCCCAAATTTCTCCGGTTTGTTTCATTTTTTCCACCATCTTTTCTCTTGTTGTCATTCAAGGAATCATCATCATTTGAGAGATTGCTAGAGAAGACAGGAGTGACGGCAAGCTTCCTTTTGGTTTGCTGCTACTTTTCTGGGCCTTGTTTTCAGCAATTTCAGTATGATTGTGATCAACATCTCTATTGGTGTGATTTTCCAGATTCTTCCTTTTCAAAGAAAACAAGGATACACAAGATGCATTGACAGTAATATCCCGAATGCTTCACGTGCAGGTAATGTCTAAACACTGCTGTTGAGGTAGTGTTTCCCTTTAGTCTTTATTTGCATATGTAGCTTGCTGCAACTTTTGTTGTCATCATAGATCATATGTTTCAGAGTACTACACTTTTGGAGGTCCTTACATGGTGAAAGAGAAGCTCTTCTTTCTCAGTCCTTATTTTCTGATGATAACTTCATAATATGTTGGTCATGATGGCAGCCAAAGTTATTTGGCTTCTCTGGAACCAAGGATAAACGAGCTATCACAACACAACAGGTTAAGCTACGCAATCAGCTTCTTTGAAATCCTTGTTCTTTGGTTTATGAGGTCTCAGTCTGGACATCGGTCAACCTTTGCTTATCCTTTCCTTATTTTGCATTAAAGTCTTTCTTTGGTATTTTTTCCATTTTCTTTTGCAGCTTCTCAACTCTGTGATTTTTTTGTTACTGGGCACTCTTTGCTTTGTCAACAATTTTGGGGCATTCAGGAAGTAAACTAGAATTCTTATTATGACTAGTTGTGGGTGGGCATAGGTTACAGTGTTCAAGCAGCCTGCAGAAAGATTGGCAGCTTTGAATGAGCGATTGTTTGGCATCAGAATTGGCAATTTCAGGCAAATTCCTAATTGAATGTTACCTTTCAAGTGAATATTTCTAGATTTTTAGTATCAAATAGTCACAGCAAGCATTGTATTAGTCTCACTTCAACGTCATTCTTTATTTAAATAGCTCAAGCATTTACAAAGAGTTATTGCCTTTGAAGTTTATGGGTGCCAACAACTTTGTTCTGCAGTTATGTTGATAAACCACTGGTACTTGGGCAGCTCTCTGGGAACAGGTTTTCTGTGGTTTTGCGGTAAGACTATGCCCTATACTTGTCAAAATTTGCATCGTTGGGTATCTGAATATTGGTTGATTGAATGAACAAAGGCCCAAGTACTTTAGAGCATGAGAAGGCTGGTGAGAAGTAGGATGAAACATTGCTCCAGTGCTTGAGTCAATGTTTTGTGCTTGAAAATGTCCCCAGCACAGCTTCTAGAATCAAATAATTTTGATTACTCTCAGTTCAGGATATGCCTTATGATTTTTGTCTCTAATACTGTTGGCTACATGAGAATTACAGGGGTGTTGTTGCAGATAGTAGTGAGACAATTAAGGCTGCTGCTGAAGGGCTGGGACAGAGTGGCTTCATTAACTACTTTGGCTTACAGGTTGGAAGGACATTAACCTTCCTTGTCATATGACAGGCATCCCAAATTAATGGAAAACATCTCAGCATGCTTCGAAGTCTATGCAGGATAACGTGTTGTTGAATTTGTAAGATCTGACATGATTAAATTTTTTTGCAGCGATTTGGAAGTGGGTCTGTGGCGACTCACACAGTGGGAGCAGCTTTGCTTCGAGGAGAGTGGAAGGCAGCTGCTAACTTGATTTTGCAGCCACGTGATGGCGATATCCTGCACTCTTTCATTCAGAAGATGAAAATTGTGCTTTTAGAAGATGGGGGTTCAACTTGCCATTTTGGGTTCCTCCTTTATAGACTGGATCTAGTGCTTGCTTTTATGGCTTAAGGTCTGTAGTGGCATATCAGCTTTTCATTGTTTCAAACCTTCAGATGAACTTCAAAAGCTTTGAAAATGCTAGGCTTGTTTATTACTATCTCTTTTTGCTTTGTAAGTATGGCATTCGTTTTGAAGTTGCATCAGGTGAACTCCTTGACATGAAGCTCACAGCAGAGAGAGGTGTCAGAAGCACGTGAGTACTACAAGAGAACACAGGATGCTGATGGAGCCTTGCATCGCATGCCACGCTATTTGACTGCCGAGCGGGCTCTTGTAAGCACTCTCAATGATCTTCTGTTGTACTTGAAATTGAAGGAGATGAGTGGTCATCGATATATCTTGGCTACTGTATTCATTCGATTTGTGAAACTAAGTGTTGAGGGGTGATGCATCGACCAACCAACAAAGGCCCTCATATGTAGCTGTGGGAGTAGAGGGTGGCTATAACACAGTAGGGCTATGTACCATGATGTGTGGCCATGGAAGTTTATGCCCATGATTTTGTGGTGTGGAAATTTACCATGCACTGATCCTTTGTTCATGATGTGGTATGGGGTCAGAGCAGTTGGTGAGCTTGAAGCGAGATGCTTCTAACTATTTGCAGGCCATCAACTGCATTCCAAGAACTATGCGGCTTATGTATGATTCTGCAAGAAAACAAGATCTCACTTTGCTATAATTGCATTTTGAAGTTTTGCTTACAAGTTCTGAGATGTCTTAAGAGCAGGATTGACAGAATGGCTGTGACAAGAAAGGGGTGGATGAGGGAGCAGGTATGTGCACAGCTACCAGAGCTTTCTGTGGAACCATGCGGCCAGTCATCGTACAAGAAGTCATGGTAATTGCCATCAGAAAGACATTGTTCTGAACACAGACAGAGTGATTGTTTAGATTTTGTTTTAGATGGTTCTGCTCTGCAGAATTTCTGTAATTTAATGAGAACTCAAGTATGAATGCAGGGGTGGAGGCTGTGGTTGAAGGAGATCTTGTTTACAGTGATGAAGCAGAAGGAAGTGAACCCACTGCAGAAGTGCTGAAAACTAGGGAGTCTGAGAGTCTTACTACCAGTGAAGAAATGGAGACTACTGAGGTCCTTGATGAAGTTGTTGATGCTGATGTCACAGCTGGAGGCCCTTGCAAAGTCAAGGTATTTGGTTTATGGATAATCTCTTGAATTGGGTCCTCATTGTTTGCTGATGTTCATGTTCTCATTTTAAATGCTTATTTTTTTAGGAAAACAAGGTCATTGCAAATCAGGACATCAATAGCAAAACCCTCTGAGTCATGATCAGCTCATGGTAGCATTTGTGGGACTTTCGGTGGTCATTTGGAGGGTTTGGAAATGGGAGAGACAGTAGCCAACACATCCCATCAGTGAAGTTAGTCTGTCACTGTGAGTTTGGTATTGGCCTTGATTTGGGCCTGATCTGATCACTGGGCACTTATACTGCTTCAGTTCAAAGATAAGCATTTGATGTGGGCTTCTTTTGTGATAGTGTGTGACAGCAGATGACATTTTGTCAGGGAGGTATCAAATTTGGGATGTTTTACTTCCTCTGCCAGGGTAAGTTCCTGGGTGCTGGCAAGTTTCTAATGGGGGTCTGTGTGATGGACAACCCTTTGGTTTGATGTATTCTTTTGTCATGGTTCTACTAGTGTACATTTGCTTGTTCAAGGAAAGTCAGTTATTCCCTGAGTTGATGTCTTTCTGTGGTGCAGTTGTTCTACTTTGTACCCAGCAAATGATACAGCAAACATCTATGAAGACTTGGCCAGGAAGGTGTGTATACAATTTAGACTGACTGTGGGAAACCATGCACAATTACACTGACTGTCAACCCTCTTGTACAGTGCTTATGGCATTTCTTGTATTGTGCTGATCTTGACTAGATTGACAGGCCTCATTATATATATGCTGGCCATGGTATACCCTAAATCCTAATAATGAACATATCATTATCATGTACCCAGGTGTTGTCCATAAAGTGGATTTGTGTATTATTCATTTCTGGTTTGCTGTTGTTTGTTGGGAGGGTTCTGACTTGGTGGTGGTAATTACAGGACGCGGTTGACTTGCATGTGTGTACTCACAATGTCAAGTAAGGTTCACTTCATTTCCGCTTAGATTTATCGTCTCAAAGATACAAATGAAAGAGCTGTGGCTTTTGCACCTATGATGTCCACACTATTTTCTCTTGCTAACAGAGAGAAGAGGTCCCAGATGTATTATTCTGTGATCAATAGGCAGGACTGAAAGTGTCCTCACATTTTCTGCTCAGGTTGTAGACCATGAAAGCCTTCGTGGTCTTTTTTGGCTGTCCTTTTTTTTGTTTGCATTGACCCCATTGAAGTATCAATCTATTACCCAGTGTTCACATGTTGAAATGAAGTGACTCTTTTGCAGAGAATATGCAATCACACATCTGTCTGGAGGGTACCGGCGACTCCTGCAAAAGCCAATTGACTTGGAGTGGTCAGTTTCTTGTTCTCACTGCAGCTTGTGGTTTCTTTTGTTGCTTTGCAGCACTGTTTGTGATTGTCCATAGAGGAATAGGAGATGCCAAGTGAACTGCCTCAATCAAATTATCGCCAATTCTTGCCTGATTATCTCCAATCCTGTGATCCATTGAATGTACAGGAAAGAGTTCCAAGTTATATACTAAACGGTAGTAGTCACTGCCCTTCCTAATGAATGTCATGGTCTGATACTTTGTGAGTGACAATCTGGAAGTTCTGGCCATTCTCATTCTTGAAGTATTTGTTTAGGTTTGGGTGGAACTGACACAACATTTTTTTTTCTTTCTGTTCTTGTTTCTTTGGAGTTTCTTGCTGCAATTACATTGATGTTTTTGGGTATTGCAGGGAGATATTGAAGTACAGTGATGTGACTAAGCCCTTGGCAAAGACTGATCTTGATAAGCTTCACTGTGCATCAGAAGAACATCTTAATTCAGTTGAGACAAACACAGTGCAAAATGGTTGTTTGGCACCCAAGTCTCTGGATACTCTGGAGGTGAAGTCTGTCCCTGAACCAGCAGATTCAGAACAGGCTACAGCTAGCTCAGTTTTGGTTGTTGGGAATCTAGGAGCATCTCACATGGATGGGACCAAGGCTTCAGAACTCATTTTGAATGATAGACCTTCCACTAAAATCAATCAGGAAGAGCCTTGCAAGAATGTGGGGGAGCCAGCAGATTCAGCAGGAGTTTTGATCAGTCCATCACCATTGGAGGGATGTTCAGAGGGAGTTCATACAGCTGTGCGGTTAAGCTTCACCCTGCCTGCCTCCTGCTATGCAACAATGGCTATTCGGGAGCTTTTGAAGATGTCCACATCGGTGGGTTCTTTCTTACACTTTCATGCTAAAAACATTTGGAGCTCATAATAGATCCTGTGCCAGGAGTAAGTCCCTGCCAACAGACATGTCAACTAACAATGCAGTTTTCTGTTTGTGCTCATTATGAGCTTTGGTTTGCAATAGACATCAGCACCTTGAAAAGAAGAAGAAAAAAATAACATCCTGTTTCCTGCAGGTTGCATTCCACAAGACTCTTAACAATGACCCAACAAAGTGAGAAGCTACAAGCTTCCTCTCAAGGGCTGCCAAAGACCAGGTACATTTGTGTATGCTGATGGTGCTATTGTAGTAGCATTTGTCAAAACGATGTGAAGTGCCTGGGCATATGTTCAAGTAGCTAACTTCTTAAAGTCCAGGGTTATAGAGTTAACTACAATGTTATTCTTGAAATTGGCTAAGCTAGTCCTCGAAGCATTTCTGGTCGAGCAAATTTTGTTCAGATTTAGCTAGAATAAAAGGGTGAGATTGATATGGGCCAAAAAATGTGGTTGCTTGAGAATTTCTCATTTGGAGTAGAGATCACAATAGTAGTGCAGGGACTGGAACCAAATTCTTGAGTCAGCTGGTTTTGGAGATGGAAACCTTCTTGGCCAGTAGACAAAGTACAAGAAATAGGCAAAGTTGGTGGGAAAGAAAGCAGGTGGGTAGTCGCCTAAAGAGCACGTTGGTGGTAGAGTTGGCTGCCAGGAGGTTTTGATTCAGATTTGAGATTTTACTACCATGCCTGATGATGTGCATTTCCATTAGAGGCCTTGAATATGGCCCACCTTTGAGTGTCATACTCCCAAGGAGGATTTTACTTGAGAAGGAAACATGGGGTTGTGTAGTTTTCAATATACCAGACTGTATACATACCAATCTGATCAAGAACTCTCCTAATGAGTTTTATCAAGAAATCTTCATACTCATGATCAAAGATAACCCAGAAACCATAACACCTTTACATAAGGCAAGAAGTGCAAACCTGAGAACCACCTGTCATTCTTGGAGGTTCACCTTGGCTCTCAGTTCTTTCTTCACGTTGGCTGTTGCTTCATCTCTCTTCCCTGAGAGCCACATTAGGTTCTCAGGTTCAAAATTCAGACCTCCCATATCATATAACAATGCCATTAGAATATCACTGAGCATTGGTGCAGTTGGTCAAGCACAAAAGGAGACAAGAAGAAGAAGAAAAAAGCATTCTGATCACCATCTGTGACCAGGAGTGATGCCTGGTGATGTTTCTCTTCTTTCAGATTGCTGTTACAATGCTAGGGACTCAAAGAGTAAAAAACCTTCCCCTGCCCTGCTTCCTTATCTGTCTTTCAATGCCAGTTATCTATCTCCTAAAGGGATGTGCTCACTGGATTGATTGGAAATTGATGTTTGATTTCAAAGCCTTTGTGAAGTTGATTGAAGAATAGAATTTGAGAGAAATGAAAGAGGGATTTCAAGAAGAGATGGATAAGTTTTGGATTGCCAACCAATGTGCAGTTTTCTGGGATATTTCCCCTTGGTTCTTGAGGTGAAGCTAGCTCTGCAGATGCTTGCAACCTGCACTGAATCATCAGCTTGTATCACCAGTCTCCTTCCAATTGTGCAGAGTCTGAATGCCTTGGAAGTTTGATGCCAGCTCTCCCCTAACCCTAACTCTAACCCTTGAGAAGACGAAGAAGACGACCAAGTTCCAAAAGAAAATCTTGTCATTGATGAACTTTCCACGCATTCCGTGTGTCACTCTTGTTCTGCGTCGTCGCCAGAAGTTTTCTTCAGACGAGGAAACAGACAAGGAAGAAGGAGAAGACGAGAGCGAGAGGGGTTGCGATGGAGATGGTGACGTTTACCATCATCGTGGACGACATTGTGTACCCTGATGGCCACTCTGCTATGGCTTGCCTTGGAGGCGGAGGTGCCTCTCTCTGTCTCTGTCTCCGACTGCCTGTGTCTCTCTTTCTTCATGTGTTAGGAACTTCTGGAGCTCTGCACAACTCTTTTGTTGCAATGTGGAAGGCGATTTCTGTTGAGGCCACTTTCCACTGAAACTGAGAGAGAAGCACCCTTCCTTTCCTTTGTGAACCAGTCTTTTGACTGCCGCTGCTGCTTCGCGGGGAGCCTTGTTGTTGTTGGAATCTGACATCTGTGTTGTTGGCTTTTCTTTTTTCTTTGTTGCTTCAACTTTCGGTTTTCAGCCAGCAGCACAAAGCTTTGTGTTTTAGATGTTTGTGAACTTCTCCTGCTCTTGAAGAAAGATTTTGGAGGACTCGCAGCCAAGTTCCAGAAGATCCGGATTCTTTGTTTTGTTTTCTTCTTGATAGACTCAATTCCGGAAACCTGACGTGTGTGCTAAAAACCCTGATTCTGAGTTTTTCTTCTGCAAAGTTTGGCACTTCTTTGCTATGCTTTCTGCATTGCAGTTGTACACCAGGAAAAAAAAAATTCTTCTTTCAGCTGCCCCTGGAGGAGGTTTTGTAAGCTCTGGATCTGAGGAATTCAATGTTCATGGAGTGTAGGGCCACAAACTGCATTTGGAGCAAAACTCTGGTTTTCTGATAATGAGAGGTATGTCTCTTAATCACATCACTGCAAGAAAATGTGCATGAAAAGAAGAAGCAACACAAAATGTGCTGGGGAAAATGTTCTGTTGTAGATGGATATTTTTGTGTTTGTTACCTTCAAAGCATTGATGTGGAGGTATTTCTCTCTACGGGTTGGATGCCTAATTGTTTAGGTGGTAATCTCATACATTTCTTGTATAAGGATATTGTAAAACTGTCTTCAATGACCATAACAATTTGACAACCAAACTGTCATTGCTCAATGTCAATGAGCCAAGCAGATGAATGCAACAGAAAGTGAACAAATGCTGAATGATCTTGTAGATCCTCTGAACAAATTATGCTGAATGATCTTGCTGGTCCTCAGAGGAAAACCTCTGGATGCCCAGGAAACCGCCCTAGACTTGGAGTTTGGAGACTAAAGACTTTGTCCATAAACCCTAAGCTGTGAAAATGCTCACTAAACCCAGAAAAGATCTGATTAACTGAAGTAGTGTTCAAGCTACATTCAGAAAGCTTGGCAAAGAAAGCTTTCTTTTGTAGTACGCTTCACTGATTGCACGTATTACTTTGGAACTGTAAATAAAGTCTCTCAGTCTTAACAGCTTCTGGAAATTTGACAGAAACCCAAGACACAGCTGGTGTATAATGGTTTGCCCAGGTTTTTAGCCAAATATTAGATATCATTGCTAGTTTTGTTCTACTCCCTCTGCTAGTGAGAGACTCACTTTTATTCATACTACTAGTTTTATTGTTCTTTGTTCTATCTCTTCCCTTCTGTGTCTTTCTTCTTCCCAATTCTTCCGGTCCTTATTTGGAAGTGATTCTTTGACTTCAAGGAAAAACATCGAACCTTGTTCTGGCTTTCTCAATCATCAGTATGGAGATTTCTCTCAATTCTGATTAGAGTTAGTGTCTACCCCCACTGTCAGGAGCTGCTGAAGTCAGTGGGTAGTCATTGTAGGTCGTTGTTGAAATCTCTGATGAAGGTGATGGTCTGGCACTTCATGAGTGACTCTCATACTTTATGACTGCACTCATTATTATGTTATCCTGAACTTGTTGTGGTGATTTTGATGGGATCTTCAAAACTGATCAGATCTCTGGATGAAGATTGTGATGGGAAGATCTTCCAGAAGATTGTGTAGATATGTAACCAAAGTCTCTACTGTAAATAAGATGTCGTGATATAATACTGGCATGAAGACATTTCTTCTTGAACCAATAAGTTGTAAATTTAGGGACCTATATTTTTGCTTCAGAATTCCTCAGATATTATGACAGGAAAAAGCCCATCACCTTGGATAAATCATGAGTTGCCAAAAAGATTCACAGAGTGTTGAGGGGCTAGAGGCTTGGTTTTGACATTTTCTGTGGGTATTGGAAACTTTTTTACAGAGTGGGGCTAGCAGCAGGAATAGGAGCAGACTTCCCAGAATCCTGTAGGACATGGCTGGAGGAGACTGGCATTGATACACATGGCCTTTTGCAGTGGCCCCTTTCTACTCTCAGAGCTTGGCAGGTCCGGTGAGTTCACTCTAACCCTCTTGATTATCTGTCTTTCTAAATGTGTTCAGACACTTTGACAAACTGAAGTTTTGTCTTTATTTGCTGTTCTCTCCAGGTGGATGCTCCGTACAACCATTATGTGATGTCATCTCCTTTTGATTGGTAGTTTTCGAAAAAATTCTGGAGCTGGATTTCTTGTTGCTAGATTTTTCATGACAGCTCACATATTTCAGTGTCTTCCCTCTGAACTGGGTGGTGGATCCTTGTTACAGATACTGGAGGAGGATGGGCGGCGAACACAGGTGCTGTTTTGCTCCCATTTTAGGGTTATTTTGTGCAATGTCAGTTTATTCTTTACAGATTTGAGTGTTGCTGAGCACTGTTCCTGACATGTGCTCTATTTTTCAAGATATCCCAGATTGTTTGATGAGGGTGTGGAGTTGTTCACTTTCATGGTGGAAGTTGAAAATTTTGGTGGTCTAAGCACTTTTTATGTCTTCATGCTTTAGATGGCAAAGGTCCCTAATGTCCTGTTTTTCATATGTTGTCAAAGACGACACCTTTCTGATTCTATTAGATTTCTTGCTCATGTCCATTGGTCTGAAGGTTTGTCCTTGGGGTTATAAACAGGTTTGGAGGATGGCAGTGGGAGATGAGGTTTGGGGAATGCTACGACCTGAAATGAGTGCTCTTCCTCTTCCTTATCAGTAAGCATCTAGTCTTCAACCAGGGAAAAGCCCAAATGGAGTGCTAGCTTTGCTTCTATTGAACTTTCAATTGTCCTTTTTGTGCATTTGTGCTGGGAAGTTCTGATTGCCCCTCAAGTGAGTTCACTTTTTTCTTTGTTATTTTCATTTAATTATATCCAATGGATTTGTATGTTCATTACTATGTCTCATTTATTTAATGTGTGTACCAATATGGCTGTAATTTGGGTGCAAATTTATATCTGGTGAAAAATTGTTACTTCATGCTTCACATCTACTAATAAATTTGAATTCAAAATTGCAAACAGCAAGGTACCCACCAAAATGCCATGCTACTGGGCTGGAAATGCATTGTGCATCAGAAAAACAAGCATTAGGACACTGGTGTTGATTTTTTGAGAGTAAGCTCTAGTATCCTGTATGTATGTGTCACCTATGGTATACCTTAAGTTTTGGGTGTTAGCCAATATCATCACTGAGTCTTCCTTTTGCTTCTGGGAATGTGACAGAAAACACAGATTTTTGTATGATTGTGTCCCTGAATTTTGAGCAGATTATTGTGTGGTCATTCACACTCGCTGTCAGGAGTGGATGAAGTCAGTTGGGAGTAATGGCATTAGTCACAGAAATTGATGTTAAAGGTGATAGTCTGTTACTTTGGGAGTGACGCTCGCATGGTTATGACTGCACACATATTTGTTGTGTTGGTTTTGGTTTGGCTGGAACTGATGTTTTTGTTGGGTTTAAGAATACATCTCAGCAGGGTTTTTTTTTTTTTCAAATTCCTCAAGTAGATGTACTGGCGAGGATCCTCAGCATTAATTAGCAATAAATGGTACTGTCCTGGTGGACAAGTAGATCTTTTTTGGAATCCTGCCTAGTTCTGGCGACCTAATGGAACACACTGTCTAAATCTGGCGACTTCTAACTTTTTTTTCTCGAGATATGGCGAATTCTTTAAAAAAATTCTCAAAAATCCCTTTGTTGGATTCACCAGCCCTTTTTTTTGGTCACCAGGTGGTGAAAATTTGCCACAAAAAAAAACCCGGCATCTCAGTATTGAGAGAGACAAAGTGGTGCACTGTGTTACAAAGAATAAGGAAATCCTTTTTTAGAAACCATACTACTAGATTTCAAAGATTTCTTTACAATGGTCACTTTTCAAAGTGTTATTGTGGAGATTTCTCAGTAATCTCATATACACACACACCCAAGTTTTTAACAATTTTCAATTTTTTTATCCAGAGAGAGCCTTATTCATCACTTCAAATATGTACCTTACATAGGGCATGAATATACGCATGCATGGTACTAAAGGGTCAAAAGATGGAGCATTTGCATTTCTGGAAGTTCTTGTTAGAAATTCTCATTTACATCTTGTGGAATTTTTTAGGAAGGCAAAGGTGTATCATGCTGGTGTGCACCCCAGTGGACGAGATGTTGACTTTATTCGTGGCCTCAGAGATACCGGTGCTGAGATTGTCAGCATTGAAGTCTACACTCATGCTGAGGACATTGTATCGCGCACAGAGCTTCAGTAATGCATTGAGCTTCCATTACTAGCTGTTGCTTTAATTGCTGCAAGAGATGATGATTTAGTTGCAAAACCTTGAAACTTATTTACCTTCTGCCTTCTGCAAGGATGTATTGATTAGAGTGTGAATCTTACAGCTGGCTAAATTGATGGAAGAATGTGGCAGGGATTTGGTTTCATCAGGCCACATTTTTTCACCCAATGAAAGGGAGGCTGTCTCTCTTGTAGGCCCAGGTCCTCCTCTGGAACTTATTGAACGCCTCTCTGAACTGGGTGCTGAGGTAAGTATCCCTTAGTCTAGCCAAAGTCATTGCAAATGCAAAATCAACATAGTTTATTTCTGCAAGTTTCTTGCGTTTCAAGGAGAGAGTTATAAACATGTGCAGGTGGTGGTACTGAGACGGGGACCACTGGGGTGTATTGTGCACAGGCAAGTTTTATTTTCCAACATTATCGTCGTTAGTGTGCCTTAATAATCCAGATCTTGCACTCTATAGTCTGAGGAAGATATGATAGAGTCAAGTTTTGCATTAGAGTAATGCTTGAACAATTGATTGACTTGTGCAACTTCAAAACCTAGTATGCATAACAGGATACAAAGCTAGATGTGGAAGTTGCATCACCTACTGAAGTTGATTCCAAAAATTCAACTTACTGGAACACTTAGAAGTGTGTCAACAGGAGTGATACAAAAGAGACCTGGGAGGTGCCAGCTTTTCACACTTTATTTGGTCATCAGGAGAAGGCTCATGATGAAACATCAGCTAAGGAGGAACCAACACTCAGGATCAAGGGAGTAAATGTGAAGAAGATTTTGGACCCAACAGGTTGTGGCAATACATTTTGTGGTGGCTTCCTTGCAGGCTGGTACAAGACTCGTGACCTGTTGACAGCTGGCTTGTGGGGTAGCATTGCTGCTAGTTTCAGTAAGGCTCTATCTCTTCCACATGCATACATACATGGATCTGCCATTCATTCATCATGAGCCAGCATTCCCTTGATATCGGCCATCATTCATGTAATATAACTCAATGCAACAATAAAGGTGTTGTTGAACAAGGAGTGCCTGTTCTTGAATGAAATGGTGTGATTTGTGCAGTGTTGGAATATGAGGGAGTACCACCATTGCCTATGTCTCAATGGAAGGCTGAAGCTCAATTGCGACTTGAACTTCTGCATCCACACGCCACGGAACTTAGATTTGCGTAGGCCTGTCCATCACTAGATTCGTAAGCAAGTGATCACAGCATGCCTAGATGTAACCCTAAGATTCTAGGAGATTCATTAATGCTAGAGGGAAACCCACTTGTGTAGTGGCTGGAGCTTAAACTAATCAGTGAGGAGCCAAGAAAGGAGCAGCTGCTATCTGTAGCTTAGTGGTGTATTTTCTATTTATTTTTCCTCAGGACCTGTGTTTTGGGTCCTGGTTGATTGTAGTTTTATGGATGTTACAAACTTCCTGCACTGGTTACATACTGGTTTCACCTTCCTTCTATATATATTTAGTGCTGTAGATGACAATCTTCAGAGCACCAATGGGGATGTACGTGTAGGGTAAGGAACAAGAACAGGCCTGTTCTGGGACCCAAATTCCCTGAACAGCCTTAGCTGAGGTCCTTACAAGGTGTAGAATTATTTTTTTATGAACAGACAGCTGTGATCCATTTGAGATGAGAGGAGGTATCTTACTCATAAGGTTCCTCAAAAATGAGAAACCTTGAGTGTAATGTACCATCCCCTAATGAGGCAGAAATTTTGCTGAGGGTAAGGCACACTCCACATATACTAGAAAATTCAACCAATTCTTTTATAGGTAAATCTAATGTGTAATGAATCAGTTTCCCTCTTGAAAACTGAGAGTTAGCTTTGGTAATTGATTGTTAACATATGTTTCTCATAGCAGGCAGATGGGGGATTAGCTATAATCTGTGTGTGCTTATTGAGTAGGATGTTTTGGCTGAATTTGATCTGAGTGGAACAAAAGAAACCAGGAGTCAGAGAACCAAGTGGAGAAATGTGCTTAGGAGAACCATTTGTATCCTGAGAGCTCTCCCTGCGAATAATGTTATACCTCATAATGTTAGACCTAATACATTGCCTTGATATGTATAGTATATATGGGTATTGGGCCATTTTGGTGTGCATCACAAATTCTATCCCTGCAGGACTGGGAACCAATTGTGGATGACATGGAGACCTGGTTCTATTCTTAAGGTTGATTTTTCTTAGTTAATTTTCTTTTGCACCTAAAATTTTACCAAATCCCTGAACACAACCAGTCCTTAGTTTTTGAAAAAACGAAAAGACTTAGACCTGGCAGGTTCGTTTTCTTTTAAAAATCAAACAGTTTGGTTGTTTGAAAAAAGCATCAAATGCCTGGAATTGGCTGTTATTCAAAACTCAGAGAACTTTTGAGAACTGACAAGCTTTGAACTGGAGGCTTTTACCAAAACATTTAACCAGATAACACTGGAAACAACTGCTAAGAACAATCAAGGAGTTTTCATGAAGCCAACAAAAACCCAAATCAAATTTTTTCTGAGTTTTCTGTTTGAAATAGATTCTTGTTTTCTTGAATCTAAGGCTCAGTGATCTTGGATTCACTAAGGCTGTTCTGGGAATTGGATGAGTCCAACAAGATCAGAGACTGTTCTGAGAACTGAAGCTGGGCGTTCTTGGACTCATCTAATGTCACTCAACAACCACGCTCTCACACACAACCATTGTGTAAATCAAAACATGTATTCATATAATACATCATCATAATTTTGGTTTGCCACTTATGAATTGCAGCTGCATGAGTTTGACATTTGTGGCAATGCCATGACATCCTGCACTTGTACCTCTGACATCACTCGTGAGTCTTCTATGAGCATGATTGTTGATGAGAAAAAAAAAAAAGTCTAGATGGGTAGAATAGTTGTGGCAGCCAAGGAACGACAGAATTGGTAGTAATGGGTGACTTATCCAACTATTACCCCTTAGATTTAGGAGTTGTTGCCGAAGTTTTAGGAGGTTAGGTGAAAGAGATAGTAAACAAATAGGATTTGAACTTAGGTAGTCATCACTTATCAAGGTGGTGCTTGGCTACCTAAGGGGATAGAGACCGGTGTTGTGAAGGTGTCTAGTTTGCAGTGTTAAATCCAATGGTTTAGGTGTAAGCTTTTGTGGCCTAAAGTTGAGTTGGCACCCTTTAGTTGGAACTAGCACAAAGAACAAGATTATGGAGGTAGTCTTTTGCTAGATCTAGAATCAAAATCAAAACCTTGAAAAAACATTCTTGAACATAGGGTCAAGTTAAGTAGGCAAGGACTTTCCTTCTGAAAAGTTGATAAATAGGTTAAACCTAATTGTTTAAATTTAATTTTAATTAGCTATTGAACTCCATATCTATATAGATTCTTGTTTTAATATGCTGTAAAACTTCTTTTGCATTGGGGAATGTGTACATGGAACCAAACTCAATTTTTGATTCAAGTTGAAAGGTTCTTGAATTTGAAAAATGTGTTAAAACTAGAACCAAAAGGCTTAGAAATTGGGAGAACTAAGCTCAAACTCACATTAGAAGTACCCTCAAATAAATGTAAAGCATCACAACCAGGACTAAAAGTTCCTTTCAAAAAGAACCACACAAAGTGAACCAAGTGTAGACAATGCTTGAATATTGTAGCTAGTAGTTTTGAATTGTATTGTGTTTTGAAAACACCATGTTGTTTCATATGAAAACAAGGAAACCATTATTGGAATGTGTTCTATAGTATATTTGCTTTTGAGTAGCTTTTTGTAAGTAGTTCATAGTTTATAAAAGGGTTAAAGCATATAGGATTGTAATGGTAGAAACAACATTATTGAGGCAACTTACTTAATTGAAAATTAGTTCCATATATTAGCTTTGTTTTTTACTGTTGTAAATTGCAGTTTGCTTTTATTTGAACTCCATAACCGATATATATATTCCTTATTTGGAGTTTGTTTATCAAGAGTTATTTTGTTTTTTCTTTCTTAGTGCAAGTAACCAAAGGCTACTTGGAATCTTAATTTAGGCAGATAAAACTTGTGAAGTTTTTGTGGCTTTAATTGAACTATAGTAGATTTATTATTATTATAAACCATCCTTTTATGTTAGCTCATAAGTCTATATTACTACTATTATTAGTCTATTATTTTCAATGAGGCTGTGTGGAAAAGAATTTTTTTTTCAATGATTTTGCTAGTATTGGGCAATTCTTAGAATGAGGGATAAATATTCTTTGATTAATAACTCAAGTATATACCCACTTATTTTTCAATTATTAAAATAACCAAAGAACCAGTTTTACCATATAAATGTGATTCTCAAAAATATTTTTGAAAAAAACCAATTTTTGGTTAGTTCTTTCATGAAAACTACCAATTTTTCAAGGTTTTCGAAATAACCAAAATCAATGGTTCTTTGATTCTAGAATATTTAAAGAACCAAAACCAATGGTTCTTTCAAAATTCAAAGAATTGTCCAACATTGTAATATATCCTTAATTCAATGGAGAAATTCATAAAGTCACTCAAACACAAGGCCAAAATCCCATGTTTGTAGAAAACACAAATTGAAATATGAATTTTTTTGGGTGAAAATTTCAACATTTTTGAAAACAATATCATTAGTTGGAAGCTGCCAAGGTAATAGGGTATAATATGGCCCACCTACATGTTCTGCAAGTGCAAAAGCTAATGTCCAATAGGTTATATAAACTCTAAACCTCAAGCTGCAAACCCCTGACAAAAGTAGGAGAAACTAGCAAGGTCCTATTTTTTGCTTGGTGCTTTTGTTAATAAAGTTGGACAGGTTTACATCATTTTCAAGACGTGTGATGTAAACCTGTCAGACTTTATTGCAATATTAGAAGCAGGGTCGTCTTGTTATGCGCTTTATTTGCATCATTAATTGTGTAAGATATGCTTGGGTAGCGCTTGAAGTCAACAACTTGAACAAAGTTAGTTTGGATTTACTAACTTGCAACCATATGCCATGCAGCTCAATCAAATGACTAAACCCTACACATGGCATCACATAGACTATGTTAGAAATAATTGCATTAACCATTTATTCAACAACCTTATGAGTGGGGAAGGGGAAGTTAGAAGCCATGACCTATAAACAAAAGAATATGGTATATAGCAAAGCTTAACTATGTTCGAATTTGGTTTGATTTGTAATTGTCTTGCTTCATGTTAGCTCCTAAATCAATACATGAATTTGTGCATCATACATTCAAGCCACAAACACATGCATTAACCAACTAGTGAACATGGCCTCCAGGTAGGAAAGTAAAAATTATTATATTTCATCAAGAAAATAAAATGCACCAAAGTTTATTTGTGTTTGAAATTGGTTTCATTTGTGATTGTTTTGCCCCATTTAAACATTTTTTTCAAATATCATGCATTATACCTTTATTATATAGTTGAGTAATTTTGTTGTGAAATTTATTACGCATGTACATTTTTAATATCATTATTCAATTTAATTCATTTTTAGTTTGATAATTACATTGGAATTTATAATTCATTTTAATTTTGAAATGCAAAATGTATGACACCATTTTTAGATATTCATCTAGTTATAATTAATTTATCTAAATTCTCATTAATTTAATTTATAATTTTTTTTGAAATGGTTAAAAATTACATTAGTTTTTATATTTGATTTGGGAAAATTTTCAAGTTTAATAATTCTATTAAATTTAATTTTTAGAATTTTCATAATGAAATGAATTTCATGTTTCAAATCATATAATTCAAATTCACATGTCCTTTGTTTAGTAAAGAAGTTAAGTCTTTACTATTTTTTATCCATATTTTAAAACATTAAATTAAATCAAGTTTCACATGTACGTTAGTTACGTTTTTTCTTTAAATTAAAATATAAAAATTTCAGTTCGATCTTCCATTTTTTCACATGTCATTTTGTTATGTTTCAAAAGTCATCTCATATTTTTGTTTTTATGTGAATGATTAAAAAATAAAATGAGAACATGAGATTCATAATTTACTTTCATTTTTTAAAGACATTGATTCAGAAAATACTCAAATAATATTTTTAATTGTTTTAGTATTGTTAAACATCAAAAGTGACATTATAATCATAATCAGTTAGATAATTGATTTTAGTTACATTAATCAAGTTCAATAATTCCATGGGTTCTGCATGAATCTTTTATCCAACATAATGTCTATTTTGATTAAATAATTAGTTTTTTAAAATCAAAGTAGACATATTTAGTTTTGATTTTATAATCATATTAATTGCAATGTTATTGTTGAAAAAACCTTTTTTTTTAGTAATGCATATAACAGTTCCTTTTGATGTGAACCAACTTTTACAAAACACTTCAATAAGACACAAGTAATTGTAAACTTCAAAATAAACTCCCACAATATCCAACCCAACCTAACACACCATCAACTTGATGAATTTCTTGCATCCATGTCATTCACTTCTATACCATCACTTTGAGTGGGTGCAAGAATGAGTGGATCAATTTTTGGTTACTTGGTTAATTTTGTCCTTGTAATGACCATATTCAATAAATGAATTTGGAAATTTGTCTATAGGACTTAGTTTGAGGATATTAACTTAAATATGTATTTGTTGCACTTTTAAAATTTTCATAATCTAGAAAGCCATAAGAGGGATGAACTTTTAAAGTCAAAAATTATGGAGTGTAATCATGGCAATAATTTTTTATATGAATTTTGAAATAGTCCAATGACTTTTGATGTGTTTATTATGGATTTGATTTTGGTAAGATAACATATTAAGAAAACTAAATTTGATTTTTTTGCATCATGGCATTTGTGAGGTTTTACTTATGGACTTTGAACAAATTAAAAATAGGGGTTTTTCAAAAGTCCATACAATGTTTTAAAAGGAAGGGTTTACTCTTGTGCACACATGTTAGAAAAAGGGACCTCCAATTAGACTTTAAATCCAATGGAGAAAATGCTTAAATACTTGATTCATTGGTTGTTGTGATGTTGGACATCATGGATGTTTTTTTCTTGCTTTCAAGATCTTTAGGTGCTTTTCTTTTCTGAAAAGAAATCTTTTGGCACCTTCCTTAGTATGTTTAGGTTGCTCATCCTTGGAGCTACATGTTTCATTTTTGCATATGTCTTCTTCAACGTCTTCTGTAACCTCTTTTAGAGCATTGACTTCATGATGCATACCTACTTCAATGGTTTTCCCAACATCAAGATCACATTGTAGACTTGTTGGTGGCAATGACATCTCTAAAATGAATTAATGCAAAGAAATATCACACTGTAATAAGATGGTAAACTTGAAATTAATTCCACATGACATTGTAGAAAGTACAAAAGAAATTGTTGATTGGTTTATCCTACGATTTTAGTCTACTTGTGGAAAAAAAAAATTCACTTGATCTATCATTGATTTGTAATTGCAAAGGATTTGTGCAACTTGTGAACTTTTTTGCTACCTTGAACAAACCCTTGTACACATTTGCACTAGATTGCACCACATTAGCATTGTTGTCCACAACAAAATGAGGTTTCAAAGGAAATTATGCTTCTCAACTAGGTGTTGTGGACATGATGGAGGTTTGATTCTAGGACATCTTATGTGTGACCCTAAACCAAAGGGACTTTGGCTATTAATTATTAAACTTTACCTTTTGTTGAGTCTATGAAACCCAACACTTGTAGATCCTAGTTCAGTGTGTTTCAGCCCCAATAGTTTGCTTACAATATCATCAACAAAAACCAGTTAGGTCCATTCATGATTGGGGTACCAAAAAAGGAATGTATAACTGAAGATGAACTACAAAGGACAACTTTGGATTTTTGTTTTATCTTACATTATTATAATTGTAGTGGATTGTTGTATGCCAATAATTAAAATGACATCTTCTTAAATTAATAAAAATATTTTAAAATAATTTGGATATTATGTGAATGTCCTTTTGAATCTTGTAAACTAAAGGAATCAAGTGTCCAAAGTTTTTTTTAATAAAAGTAATCAAAAGGAAGGCATAAAATCATACAATGATTTCAATTTTTTTGTACAACAAAAACATGGCCCCTTTTATGAAAGTACATGTTCATTGGATGAACTTGATGAAAAACCAAATCATTCAAAATTTTCAAAGTCTTGAAATTTTGAAGGAAAGGGTTGCAAGACAAAGGACTCATTTTAAAAACCATTTGATGAAAAAAAAATGTTCAATGGGTTGAAAATGTCTAGTTTTAGATGTAGGTCACATGTGAAGGAAATAAACATGCCAAAAAACATGTTTGGTTGTCCATTGAAACTCATTTTGGGATTTTTTGCATTTCTGGCATTAAACTAAAATATTGATACACAATTATGTATGATGTGAAAAATCACCATTAACACATGAATTATCTTATATTGAACTATCCAAAATTTCTCATTTAAGTTTATTTCATGTAAATGTTATTTATAAAAAATAGCTTAAAAAAGTCTTTAATTTTTTTTTTCCTCTTTTGGTACCCCAATTATGAATGGACCCAGCTAAATTATGCTAGAATTGAAATTCCTTTTGCAAAAAAATGATTTATAGGCCTTTATAGAACAATCAATTAAGGCCCTTTGCAAAATAATCACCTAGGCCCTTTGTAAAATAAATCAATCAAAAGTGAACACAAAACAGAAGAACTTTAATTACAAAAGATATTCAAATACAGAAATTAATTCACATCATGAGTCTCATGCACAAAACAATCATTCATGGCTATCTACAACATGTATTCAAGGCCTTTGTAAAATAAAGCAATTGAAAACATTTAAACAAAACAATTCAAAATTCCACCTACAAAACATAGTCAAATTCACAAAATATTTTACACAACTATCCATGAGCCTCATGCATAAAATAGCCATTCATGGCCATTTGCAAGTAGTCAAGGCCTTTGTGAAATAAAATAATCAAAAGTAGAAAAATAAAAGAACTCTAGCTACAAAACATATTCAAATTCACATTACTTTACACAACTATCCATGAGCCTCATGCACAAAATAACCATTCATGGCCATCTACAGAAGTAAAACAAAAAAACTTTAGTTATACAACATATTTAGATTCACAAAATTACTTTAGCACCTTAGTTTTTACGTAGTATGCATTTAAAGCTTGTATGTATATTAAATACTCTTATGTAAATATGTAATTAAACATGCCCAACAAGCTGAAACACTCATGTGTAATTTTTTTTATGTATTGATAGTTTATAATTATTAGGTGCAACCAATAAAACATTGTAGGAAGCTTTCATGTGTGTTTATTTCAGGTTCAAACTACTTATGTATTAAAGACAAAATTGTGAAGCACCTTCACAAGCTATTAGTGTGCTTATCTAGTACTGAAACACCTTCACAAGCACTTAGTGTGCTTATCTAACATTGAACCACCCTCATAAGCACTCAATGTGTTTGTCTAGTACTGAAATAACCTCACAAACATTCAATGTGCTTATACAACACTAAAGCACCCTCAAAAGCACTCAGTGTGCTTATCCAATACTGAAGCACCTTCACAAACACCAAATGTGCTTATCCAATATTGTAGCACCCTCACAACACTCAATGCACTTATCCAATATTGTAACACATTCACAACATTCAATGTGCTTATCCAATATTAAAGCACCCTCATAAACACTCATGTGCTTATCCAATATTGAAGCACCTTTACAAGAAATCAATGTGTTTATCAAGTATTAAAGCATCTTCATAAACACTAAGCATGCTTATCTAGTATTGAAACATCCTCATAAGCACGTACTATTCTTATCCAATACTAAAGCATTGTCACAAGCACTCATTGTGCTTAATTACTACTTATGTTACTTATGCAATAAACACAACATGCAAAAACATCGTGGTAAGCATTCATGTGCTTTTGCAATGTGCCTTATACTTGTACATTTAATTAACACACAACAACTTATGGATTGTTTACAACATTAAATAGTAAGACCCTGTAAGGAATGCACATGTTAAATAAAAGCAACAAGGAATAATCAAACTTGAAGAAAAAAGGCAAGGACCTTTCCAAGCCATGACCCATGAATTTTGTAACTTGTTCTAATTTCAAAGACTACAACACTTAAACTTGTGAGTCTTCATATTCAAGGACTAATAAAATTGATGGGACTCAAAAGAAGGATTTCAAGGACTCAACATCAAGAAATGACATAAATTCCAAGATATAAATGTGGTCATTTTCAATTCATTGCAATTCTTCAAATAAATATTAAAATGTGGTTCAATGTATAAAGTGCTTACCTAAACGAACTAGTGCTACTATTGATTGTTTCAGTGACTCTTTCATGGATTCTTGCATACCTTCATGATTCAACTTGTCATACAAAGCTTGCATTTCCTCATCTTGACCACAAAATCCCCAACTCTTCCACTAGTCAAGATGCAAAGTTGAGCCACAAACCAAACATTTATTTGAAGACTTTGTTACCTATGCAAGGTAGAAGGGGTGATATGCATGCTTGCAAGAGGTCATTACAAAATCATTATAGTGATAGCCCCTATTACAATAGCCATAAGGGGTCAAATTGAAGAATTATTTTCCATAGTCTTTTGACATTAGAGGATGCAAAATTGGCTTTGGACAAAATGAAATTGCACCCATTAGGTTCATCTCTTGAAGTTGTACCCCACAACTTTCACTTCTAATTGTAACTAATCAATTGTAAAACTTGCGTTAGCTATGGCATCGTCCATTTTTGACTATTCAACTTCTGCATCCTGAAAGAGGTTTTCTCCTTCGATTACTAATTATTTCTTATCCACTACAATAAATTTAACCATTTGATAATCAACTCATAGTTTGAACACAAGAAAGACTTAATTTCCAAATTGGTGAGATTTTGTTGCAAGGGTGAAAGCACATTAAGGTGTCACAATTTTAGCATATTAGAGTCCCTTTTCAAAGTCATTTTCTAGTGTAGTTGAAAGCTAGCTTAAAATATGAATATTTAAATGATATTGGAAGTAACATCTTTTTCCATTTCCAGTTTCAAATCATAATGTTGTAAGACATATAAAAAAATATCACAAAAGTTTTTTAAATGCTTAAAAGGGTTTATATAATAATTATAGTTTTTGGGATTTTAAAAAGTCCATAGCATAATAAATTAAAATCACATTCCATTCATTCAATGGATCTTTAGTTTCTTAAACGTATTCATCCAATGTCCCAAAGTTTCAAAGAGATAAGATTAACACATTGTAAGATAAAAGTCCATATCCATGAGTTTTGCAAGTGTGACAAAAAATGTGGGCAAATCTAAAAAGTCCATTACTTATTGGCTATCCATGATTTTGATTTGATTTTTTCATTCTTGAAAGGTTGATTATGATAACTTCAAATAAGTGAATCCCTTTTTCATTATTTCAATGAATTTTATTTATTTGTATCTAAAAAATACAGGAAAAACCACCATTGTGACGTCCATATAAGGTCACTGTAATGTGCAAACACTTGCAAAGAATTTTCAGCTCCAAGTAGCTCTATTGGAGTATTTACAATTTCCACCTTTTGTTTGTAAGCCTTCACCTACAAAACAAAAGTTATAGTTTATGAAAAAAAATTCACAACTACTATGACTAATGCTAAAGAAAAAAATATTGAATTTGAATTGACACAACTTGAAGAACCTTAGTTACCATGGCTAATGTGAAAGAGAACCAAGTTTTTAGGTTGACACAAATCTGTCAAACATAATGATTGCCAAAATGGACATCAACACAACCACAAGTAATGATAAACAATCATTTACAACTATTTCATAAGGATTATAAACTCACCTCTTCTTCAATCACAGAATTTTCCTATGTCTTACCCTTTAGCTTCAATTCATTAAAGACGAGTACTTTTTAAGCTTGCAAAGCTTGGCACTTTTGATTTGCCATCGTGAACCTATGGCTAATGAGGTTCTCTCCCACCTTTATCTTTTGTGTTCCAAGTGTTTTATCATCACTTGTCGCAACCCCACTTGGAGGGAAGTGTGAGGATGAAATTCACACTCCCAAAATTGGGACTTGGGAGTCCTATGGGACTCCCAAAATTTTAGAGTTTGATTGCAGGGGTCAAAACGCCTCGCATTGGGGTGTTCTTTATATCATTGAAAGCTATTGAAGTGTAGATGTCGAAAATGGCCTTGCATGGGCCATTTGGACATATGTAGCACAAGTTATGGCAAAAAGAAGGGTCGAGAGTCAAATTGGCAATTTGACTCCCGACCACTAAAAGTCGGGAATCGACCCGACCCCAATGCGTGCAGGAGAAGTGCAACACACCGTTGAAAAGCTCTTGAGGAGAGCTACAATGTTGCTTTAGACCTCATCTTGATTGGAGGTCTGAGCAAAAAGTTATGATCGATCAAAGTTTCGGGAGTCTAAACTAGGATAGTCTCGAGACTCCTCCTTGGGAGTCCTGGGACAAAAAGCCATTCGGATGTGGGTACCATGGAGATACAAAAAATATACTATATGGGGAAAGGTGGTGGCTTCCTTTGAGTCCGGGCCGTGGTGAATCAAGTGAGTCCAGAGTTGCCCGCGGTTTGTCTTAGCACCAAAGGTGTTCCAAAATGTGAACTAACCAACTTATTGGTTGGTTTGATGCATGTTCGAGTAAGTGAATAGCTTGTCACTTCTTCCTAGTCCCATCCTAGAGCTTCAGCACGCCCCTCTACCCCTTCTAATGCTGAGAGCTGGGAGCATGCCCCAAGTTCCTCACAATTCCGCTATGAGAGTAACTTAGACCCAACTTGGGTCTAACTAGGGACTTGGGAGCACATCATCACTTGTGAACGCTTCAAGAGCTTAGAAAGAAATGAAATAACATTAACAATTTTTTTCAAATCCTTTGTTATAACACTGTAAGGACACAACCCCTTCTGCATTTTCGAGTTTTTCATTAGTTGTAAATGGCTTTTGGTCAAATGTCTATTGACATAAAATGTTCAAGTGGTATGTGGAGCATTCATTTATGTGCCCTTTGATTTCAAAGCCACAACCTCCACCTTTTGAGCTTTCTCCTTGGCCATGTAGACAACATCAATAGCCCAATTCACATCATGATTTTTCTCCTTTGCTATGTACCTTTTAACAACCCATGAAGCAAAATCATTGTTGGTGATCATAGATGTGCCATAAATTTTCCAACATATTTTCACAAGGTATTTTTTGGTGTCAAGAGACAAAAATAGGTTTGTGTTCTTCTACCTTAGTTGTTTTAGTGGATTGAAAACCTCGTCTATGTTTAATTCAATGACATGTCACTTGTTATATCTATTCGAGGGTTCATCCCCATGTTGTTCAATTCCTTCATGGTCACAAAATAATTCTCTATTTGCAAATTATAATTTACAAATTCCCATGGAGGAAACTCTAGGGTTCCCCTTTCCTTGGGCTTTGTTTTTTTCTCCTTCTCTTCTTTCATTGTGTACATTAGGTAGGGACAAGCAAATCTATCTCTGTATAGGTCAAAAAACTAAACTAAAATCATAGAATCACAAGTGCATTTGACTAATTTATAACGCAAATTAAAGCTCCACAACCAAAGTCAAACAGTGCAAAGTTTCGATGAACACAAAATATCACTACTACAAAATGTGTGTGCAGTTCATTAGACCCCATTCACTAGACTAATAAATTCACTACTTCTTTATTGGTCCATGTTGACGCACTCCCAACTCCTTAAGGGACTCAAATGTGAGCCCAAGTAGAAAGCAACGCAAAAAGGAAGAGTCGGAGCATGCTCCCTAGCTCACAACACTTTGTGGGGTAGAGGGGCGTGTTGGAGCTCCGGGATGGGACTAAGAAGAGTTGACAAGCTTCACTCACTCACTCACATGGGCCTGCACACAACCCACACATAGTGGTTAGTGCATAGTTGGAGCACCCTTGGTGCTAGGACGAGCCACGGGCAACATGGACTCACAAGACTCATCACGGCCCGGACTTGGGGGAAGCCACCACCCTCCCCCCTTATAGTATACTTTGCAGCTCTCCACGAAGGCTACATCCAAATGGTTATTTTTCCCGGGACTCTCGAGTGGGAGTCCCGAAATCCCGCCATATGGGACTCCTGCAGCTTTGGAGACCCATAACTTTGCGAGTAGACCTCCGATTGAGGTGCGGTCTTAAACAAAGTTGTAGCTCTCGTCGAGATCTTTTCAACGATATGTGGCACGCCCCCTGCAGCTAAGTAAATCGGGTCGATTCCCGACTTTTTGTGGTCGGGAGTCAAACTGGCAATTTGACTCCTGGCCCTTCTTTTGGCCATTACTTACGTTTCAGATGTCCAAATGAGCAATGAAAGCCCATTTTAGACATCTAATTTCCAAGAGCTTTTCAATGATATAAAGAACGTCACAATCCATTGGGTTTTGACCCCTGCAATTGCTCTCTGAAGTTTCGGGAGTTCAACGGGACTCCATTTCCCAAAGTGGGAGTTGCCTTGGGAGTGTGAGTGTTCACTCCCTCACACTTTCTTACACTCCCGGGAGTATGTGATGTGACTCCTCGGCTTCCTCTTGGCTCGCAACCTTGTAATGCCTTTGCCTTGACTCCCGGGCTTCCTTCCTTTTGGCCCGCAACCTTGCAACCCCTTTTGCTTTGGCCGCAAGCCCAAAGCTAGGGTTGCGACATTGCAAGTCTGAAAACAACACCCCCATCCTAGAGATTCCTTTGAGGGAGAGTATCGAGCCCTCCTTCATGGAAACTCTTATAAGCTTTGCAAGAACACAAGTTGAGGGTGCGAGTCAAAAAATTACTTCCAAAGGAAAGGGAAAGTTGAAGGAGAAAGTGATCGAACCTCCTTCCTCCAACGCCTTTGTTGGGGTTCCTTTGAGCCAAACTTTATAGACAATAAATGATATGAGGAGAGAAAGAAGGGCTACTACCCCACCTGTTCTTCCCACCCATCCTCTTGGTGGAGTTCGAAGCACTGAACATGGATCACTCCAGTTTTTTCCATCTTGCCCAAGTCTAATTTTTGTTACCTCCAACAAGCCTCCTAGCTTTCACCACAAGGTCCTCCCGTTCTCACGGCATTCCATTGTGGCAACCAAGATCTCATCCTCAATTTGGCCCGTGGCATATGAAACAATCTTTAAGTTCAATCACAAGGTATGTTTACATTACATTCTCTTTCCCTTTACAACATAGATTTATTAGTTTGTCCTAGTTGCACTAACTTTTTTCTTCTTTTTATGTAAATGAATCTTAGTGGCAAAGTTTAGCTTGTCTTTGTAAACATTCCTGGAAACCTCCCTGTTCTTTTCGTATCTAGGAACCCAAATGATATTCCTACATGGAACATGAAAGTTGATGAATACATTATTGGAGTCTTTGACTTTGCCTAAATGTTATTAGCTTTTGATGGGGTTGTCTTGTTATTTCACTTAGATCACATTAGAGTTTTGAAGGAGATCAAATCTTATTTGCAGAATTATGGCTTTAGATATGGATGAAGTGGGTTGTGGTGAACTCACTGCCACTTATGAGTAATGAGGACCCAACTCTCAAGGTTCCATCTCAATCCACTGAACTCTATTTGTATTTTTTTTCTTCTCAACTTTATCTGAAATCTATTTTTAATTTTACAAACTTTCCTCAATTGTGCAACTTTTTTTGTTAAAAACCCTAATGTGACCTCCTTGGGCATTGGGATATTTTTCTTTTCCTCACCATTAAATGAGTTTGTGAACAACTCTATTGATGTTCAGAATGAGGACATGTTATATAATTGGACAAATAGGGCCTCTATGTCTATATCTAAGGTTGGCAGACCTTTCAGGGTCACAAAGGAAATGGATCCTGCTACTATTTAGACCTTGATTGATGTATGTCCCAAGATAGGATCCTTTATTACAAATTTATCTACATCCACAAGTCTAAATTCTTCTTCAAAAAATTCATTCATAATCTTTGCATCAAAATTTGTCTAACCATTTTTCACCTTGCAAGCAACACTGTAAGGGCTTGCCAAAGCCTTGGGTACCACATCTTGGCTTTGGAGTTGGATACGAAGGTTCTTACAAAGGTGCTAGAGCCTCTCGTTGAAGTGGCCATGCTTGAGCTTGACACTCAACATGTTCACAACTTCGATATTGTTTCTCTTGACAAGAAATGTTCCAAGAGGTTGTTTGATTATGAATAAGTTGTCCACTTGCATCAATATTATACATTTCTTCAATTCTTTTTATTGTGTGTCGCACACTTTCCTCTCTTTTTATTTGTAGAATGTTGTCTCCACCAAATAGCTTATTTGTATTTGGGGAAGATGAGATGCTCCAAGATTCAACCATTTTTTTTCTACCATTTGTTTTCATTAATGGCTTTTCTCCTTCATGGATAGTTTCATGAGGTTACCATCTGGGAGTTAGAGTTTTCATTGATGATGAAGCATTAAAAGATGTTTAGGATTTGTTTTTGAGCTCAGGGGTGGATCAATGGGTTTATGAACCCATTGGGTGGTCCTAAGGTTGGGTGGAGAGCTCTAATGATGTTTTTATCATTAATAGAAAATAACCCTTTTTTAACCAAAATGTTTTCAATTGCATTTCATTTGCAACTGCGTTGCAACTAGGATTTTTTAATTAAAAATAATAATATTGGTGATTCCCATTTAAATCGACTTGTTTACATAATTGGTAAATAGTAAAAAGTAGTTTCAATTGGGTGGACAATCGCTGAATATTCCTAACATCAACAAAATCTTTTCAATTGGACAGCCTACACTTTTGATGGATAATAAGAAGCACATCCTAATTTCGTATGTGTGCTAATTTCACTAGTTTAGTATTCAACTATCATTAATGACACCATCAATTAACAAATGGATGATAAAATGTGTTAGGGGTTGGATGAAACAAAAATGGATTGCATAAAGGAGATAACAAATGAATGCAAATGACTTCAACTAATGGATTGCCATTAATGAAAATAAGTGGTAATTATCATCTAGAATATCAACATTGAATCCATGTACAACTAGTTACAAGCATGTTATAATCAGGCAACATATGGATGTTAAAATGTCATAAAACATTTTATATATCAAAATTTCAATTGATTTAAATATTTCTTGACACTGTCATCATCAATGTCAATGTCTAAGCTCAAAACAAGTTCATTAGCTCCCAACAGTGGGAATAGAACTTTTTGAAGACGAGGCTTTGTGGGTGTTCCAGAGCATCTGGACATTGGTGAGCCCACATCCATTGTTATTTTTTGAAATCCAAAATGAGATGTTGAAACCCAAAATTGACATTTCAAATCCATTTTTTAAAAAAATGCATTATTTCCCCTTTCTTTGTTTCCTTTTCCCCCATCTTCTTATTTTTTCAATTTTATTTGAATTTTTAAAATCCTTCATTTTTTGTTTCTATTAATTGTTACTTTTTTTAGATGTAAGTGTTTTTGTTTTTCTTAGATCTTGTCAATATTCAAATTGTGGTGGGTGCTTGATGAAGGATAAGCGGCAGATTGAGGAGTCAAGATTTTATTTTTTAAAGTAAGTAACTTTTTCTTTTAGGGAGGTTCAAATTATGTGAATATTTTGTGATTGGTTTTTAAATGGGATCATTCCATCATTTGACTATGCCTATGATTATTTTGCAAAGTCACATGAACAACCTTGATTATAGCCTCCATCAACTTATACAATGTAAAGCATGCCACTAAACTAAATTAGGTATTCGATTAAATATTTTTTATTTATCTACTTCTCATTATTTTAATTTCCTCATGGTTTTGAACACCATACTTGACTTTGTTCACCTCTAATTATAGTGCTTGCATGAGTGTAAAGAATGAGTATGTGATGTTACCTGTTTGTTGGCATGTGAGGTAGAAACTTGTTTGGAGGGGCATATAGACTCATGCCCATGTGTTAGTTAAGTTCAACTAACCTTCTTTCTATACACATTATAGTCTGAACCTTTACCTCCTAGCTGCGCATGCCCTTTTCCAAAGTAAGTGTGTTTTCCCATGCTTTTAATGAATAAGCTTGATGTTATGAACAATGTTTATGATGGCAATGGCTCTAATGTTTAAGATGAGTAGTGGCTTTAATGTTCTCAATTAAGAAAGTTCTTATTATTGAACTTTCTTTTTCATCTTGCTTTTGCATCCAAGTTCTTGCATTTCTTTACTACGATCTAATATTTGGGGTTTAATTTGATAACTCATTTATATCTACATTTAATGCATGTCCTTTTTTGTTGGAAATCGAACAATGCATATTATTGTAATGACATATAGATGTTTCTAATGAAAGGGAATGGGAGATAGGCAACAAATTTTATATAGGTATTATATGAATTGATGTCAAAATATTCTTTGTTTCAGGCTTATGGACTAGATTTGGCATACACCAGAATGCTTATGACATAATCATGGAATTAGTGTTGAACCTTCTCCAATTGGGCAAAGTGGTGAAGTTGGTTGTGCCACTGATGCTATTGATTAACATTACAACAATGTATCAGGTATTATCTATTCCCCATATTCTTTATGTTCCTTATAGGATCACCATTGTGCAATCCATCTACATGGTTCAAGGATTTCCTTTTGCATTAACTTGTACATATATTACGTGTGGGCACAAAGATGTTTACACTTTTTGCAAATCTAATTTTTAAAAAACTATTGCTTCGTGGTTGGATAGAGAATATTGGTATTTGTGAACATTGGAAAATTGTGAATTACAAGATTACATTAAAGATGCTACCTAATACAAGGTAATTTTGTCTCATATGATTACATGGTATTGATGGTAATTTATAGTGCAGATGGTGAAGGACAAGAAAAGTCACCCATGTGACTCATTTGAAATAATTTGTTTGGAATGCAAATTTGAGTTGTTTTCATTATTGAACTTGGTGGTTGTGGTATTCATGGCTAGTTCAGTATGTCCAATATGTCCATTATGTCACAGATAGAATGGTTAGTCCATTATGTCCAATATGTCCATTATGTTCCATCATAGTTTGAGATATTCCAATATGTCCAATATGTCCAATATGTCAAATATAATCCAATATACTCCAATATACTCCAATATAGTCCAACATATTCCAATATGTCCAATATAATCCAACATGTTTAATATAACTCTTGAAAGTAGTGTTACATGCATGACTCATGGTTAGCTAACCTTATTCATGGGTTTTATATTCATGCTTTTAAATAGTCACTTGTGCAATATCATGTGCAAATTTGTTAAGTTCACATGAAGACACATCTTCCTTGATCCTATGTTATGGTTGGAATGCAAGAACTCAAAATACATGTTTCATTGATTATGTTGCTCTCCATGGTCTTTTAGTGCTCCATTGTGGGGAAGGAAGTAATCAAGGTCCCAAGGATAATATTTTACTCACCATATATTTGCACAATTGTTGTTTATACTTGTAAAAGTTCTTTGGTTCATTACAAACTAAAAATGGCTTTGGTTGTAGGTGTGGATTGCCAAGCCAAGCTAATCAGAATCAAATCAGATGCAAAAAATCAAGATGCATTTGTTTATATAATTGTTTGTTTTAAATCTTGTAGATTTAAGAAATTGAAAATGAGACAAAACTTGTTGCAAATAAAGATCTGCACATTGTAATTTTCTCTACTTTGTCACTCTAGGTTGTTCTTCAAACTTGTAGTGCCCATGGTTCTCCTCTTCCACTATCTTTTGTAATAGATCTAGTTCTAAGTCTTCATGAACTATTAACATGGCAATTGGGTAGGTTCATGGTAATTAGATACACAAATATGATCATTATTAAATGACTTCCAAAGGAAGCCCATATGTATTCATATGTAGTATAATTCTTGAAAAACTTTGTTTCAGTTTGACATTTTTCATGATTCTAAAATCATAAAATTTTCTTACATAGCTTGAATGATAGTGCAGTGGTACATATTACAAACAATACTTTACAATCATGTACTTGGTCTTTAGATGCAAGATGTAGCCCTAAATTAATTTGACTTTAAAGCCCTATGCTTAAGAAAATTACAGAATTACAAAAAAATTGCACAATTACCATTACATAATTGTGTGATTTTGTAGAAAACTTTTGTTCAAAATTGTAGTTTATTGTTCAAAATTATAGAAAGAACATATTAAGAACTATTCACCTTTTAGAATCATTCACCAGTTTGTGAAGCTCAAAGTTAACATTGGTTTATATTATCCCACCCAAAAGAAAAGACTTGTTTTTGCCAGAGAAGGCTTGTTTAACCACAGAACTAAAAGAGCTTATGCAAAAGTCTACAACAAGGACAAGGTTGACTAAAAAAAATGAACAAAACAATTGTTGATCAAGGAATTGAATTTAGTGCAAATAGTCACCATAGGTCCTTATCACATGTGCACAGATGTGTGACAAGGACTGGGTGAATGAATCCCAACAAATAATACACTAATTGGGTAATGATGCTAAACATTTCAATATAAAATTTAAAAGGCCAAGGAATGTGGGTTTGAATGGAAAGCACACAAGACCCAAAGCCCATCTATGTTTTTTCCATTAGTATACAATGCTACAATTCACAAGGTTCTCTAGAATGCACATTCCAATAGAGTTCTTGTTCTCTTGAATTGCATATTTGCTTTCTAGGCTAAAGACTTCTAGGTATTGAGAAAATAGAATTTGACGATAGCTTACTAAACTCCAACATTATGTGATGGGTTCATCCAATGAAATCCCAAGAGCTATTGCCATTCTTTTATCAATTATACTTGCCAATACAGAAAGACAATAACAAACACTTCTTCCACTCAATATGGATAGGGGGACTTCAGGAAAAACAATCATGCATTTAAATTTCATGGGTAGATGAATGTGTATTTGCAAGCATCAATTTACATAATAAACAACATTTTGTCCAAAATGCTTGGAGATTAAACATCTTCCTACTAGTATATTAAACCTACAAAGGTATATAAAAGCTAAAAACAAAAAGACCATGCATTATGGTTGGGGCAGGGTAGATATTCAATGAAAAGCCCCTCTAATGACCAAGCAAAAAATCCATAACCTCCTTACTAAATAGAAAGCCTCCAAAATAGTGAAATTTTCACTTGCACAACGATAACCCATAAAATCACATATGTAAGTGCCACATTAGATTCTTTTGGTAGGAAAAATGAACTTGATAGATCCAAAATGTGTGGGATGGTAACTAAGTTTGTTGTAGATCCTACCAAATTAGAAATCTATTTATGTACCTCATTTAATCACTTCAATTTTCATTGTGTTGTTTGCTTGCAAACTCAATTTCTTGCATCCGTAGCCTGAGTTGTGGTACCTATAGACACTTGCAAAACTACAATTTTGGTGGAGGATTTCTTCTTCTTCTTCAATGGGCTCTCCACTATTTGATCATTAAGGTGCGATTTATCTGACCTCCTTCTACTATATGTACATGTACATTCCTTCTCCTCCTCCTTCAACTCCTCTTCATCAATCTGGTCTTCTTGGATGTCATGATCCAAGGTGAGGGCCTTCTTCACACCTTTCTTACATTTGTGGTCTCGGGAAATAGGTTTTGGCAGTTGTGCAAAGTCCCAATCATCTACCTTATCATTTTCATTTTTTTTTTCAGAGGGGGGAAGTTACTGCTTTGCATTCCACTAGTCCAATCTTTACTACATGAAGCTTAATGCTTCCAACATATGGGCTAATAATATTAGACCTTGTAAGTTGTAAGCGCCATTGCTCATGATGAGCTGAAAAGGAGATGGATGTTTGAGTTAGGTTTGCCATGGAAAATGAATGAAATCAAAGGAAACTTATGGTGAATGAAGGAAATTACACACATTTAACCTAAGCTTTAATTATAAGTTATGTTGAAGCTTCATTAGCTACAAAAGGTTGAAGGCTATTTTTAAATGTCTAATCATGGACTAGGCCATTTGACATCTTGTAACGTGCTCTAAAAAAGAAGGGAAGTTCAATAGAAATAAATAGGAATAGTATGGGCAATATATTCAACAAATATCAAATCCAAATTTGGTAATCAGATTCTAAACCAAGATGCAACAATTGAATTGATCTAACACCTATACAACAATAACCCTAGACAAAGATGGACAACATAGATCTAGTAGTTCAATATTGATCCCATACCCTACTTATTGATAGAAATCACAAAAGCATCATCTTTATTCACATCATTATTGGAATCACAAATGTTTTCCATTTTTGATGCCATTTGGAGCACATCGATGTGATCACACCTTTATTCTTGGAACACATTGACTATAGAAAAACCAAAATTTGAATAGATCACAAAAGCATTATCCCTAAATAATCCACATGTTATATACCAAATCTGTAATCTTCAAATAGATTTGAAATAAATAACAATTAAAGTGGAAAAAGGAAATATAGTATACACAACATATAATTACAACTTACAAATAAGTTTTAGATTATCAAATGCCATCTATGTCAAATTGGTGTCCATTAGGACAATGAATTCTCATTAATCCAAACTTGTAGGACAACTAGATATGTCCATTTGTCTATAACTAAATTGACTTAATTAGTTCACATCTTTTTTAATTAGTTCACGTCTTCTTTGATAATAACCTTAGTGGGGTGGAATTAGTATCAAACTATGATTTAGAATCCATGGAATGCATGTTGGATAGTTAACAGCAATGGATGGACTATGCATAGACTTTGTAAGGTTGCACAATAATTTGGAATGGACTATTCTGGATAGCAAGCAACAAAGAATGGACTTTATACAAACTCTACAAGGTTGCACAATAATTTTGAATGGACTACTTTGGATAGTAAGCAACAAAAAATGGATTCTATAAAGACTCTGCAAGGTTGCAGTAATTTGAATGGACTATGTTGGACAATAAGCAACAACAAATGGACTTATAGTAAACTTTGCAAGGTTTAGGTAATTTTGAAGGGACTATGTTGGATAGTAAACAATAACAAATGGACTCTACATGGACTTTGCAAGGTTCAAGTATTCTTTAAGGGACTATGTTGGACAATAAGGAATAATGAATAGACTCTACAAGATTGTAGGTATTTTGAAGGGATTGTGTTCGAAAGGTAGGAATAATGAATATACTCTACAAAGTTGCAATAATAATGAAACAATTATGTTGGACAATAAGGATATAATAGATTTTGCAAGGTTGCAATATCTTTATATGAACTTGGCTTACCTAACATGAACTCCAAGGAACTTACAAGGAATTTTGAACATACATTATAGAGGTCTAAACACCAATGGATGGACTTTGTTTAGGTAAAAAGAACTATGAATGGAACCAACTTTTTGATTCTGCATAAGTTCAAAGGTTCTCTGCTAGAAGTTCAATTGAAGTCCAAAAATTCTGTTGCTAGCAATTGGATATGATTATTTGACTATAAGTATGTATATATGGACTTTTATGATTTCACTACAACATTTGGTTTCTACTTCAAAGGATGGAGGGGAAGCATGGACTTCAAGAATGCAAATAAATCTAAAAACTAATTAAGGAGATTATTAACACTTGTAGAATGAAGTCTATATGCATCTAGCATTGAGCTTCAAACATTACAATGTTCACTACTATGGCAATTGTATATTTGTGTAATGTAACCTAACCCTAAACAAAGCTACCTTCCATTGACACAATATGAATTCAATGAAATCCAAGACAAAATGCATTACTACAATCTTCAATTTAATTGATTGTTATGATAAGTCCACATTTGAAAAAAAATGAAAGACATCAAAACCTCAATTTATCAGCATGTTCAAAGGATTTAAGTTAATTAAGTACTTTCCAAGGTTATACCCAGAAGTCCTGGATTTGCTTCTTTTGCTTTCTCCTTTTCAGAACTAGGCTTTTTGATTCCAAATAATGTCCACCAATTTATAAGCATTTCCTCTTCACAATGCAAACACTTTGAAGAAGTTGAAAAATGACTGAATGCACACCAAGAGTGGTAAGGATATTTATAAGAAGCAAGTTTGCAATCCCATGAAGGAGCAAAACCTTTAAGGAAAAATGAACATGGCAGTATTAACATAGTAGAAGTCAAAATTGGTGAAACATCATTCTCCATAATTTTTTTTGGCAAAGGCGATGGATTAAACATTAGACATTGTTTGCCACTTTTCATGCATTGAATTTGGGTGCAAAGTGCACACTTTTATCGTTTCCACACATCCATCTTGCTAGTAACCCTCCTCCATGCTCTACAAACATCTTTTGTGTTGTTGCCATTCAAGTGCAAGTTTGAAACTTACAGTGTTATGGCATCCAACTGTTGGTGTGATTTCAAAATTGTATCATTTTTTCTTCTAATAAGGCCTTCATAATCCTTGACCTGGTCGATAGCCTTCACAAGTTCAAGAGCGATGTCGTCTTTAGCTTTCACAAAAGGGCAAAAGCACATTAGGGTGTCATAATTTTGGCAGATTAGAGTTCTTTTTCAAAGTCCCTTTCTAATGTAGTTGAAAATTAACTTTAACTATGAATATTTAGATGATATTAAAAATAATATTTTTTTCCATTTCCAATTTAAAACCATGATGTTATAAAACATATAAAAAATATTTAAAAATAAATTATTTAAAAATAATTATTTTTACATGCTTAAAAAACTTTTAAGATAATTACAATTTTTGGAATTTAAAAAAGTCCATAAGATAATAAATTAAAATCAAATTCCATTCATTCAATGGATCTTTAGTTTTTAAAACATAATTCATCCAATGTCCCAAAATTTCAAACACATAAGATTAACACATTGTAAAATAAAAGTCCATAAAGTTTTGTAGGTGTGACAAAAAATGTGGGCAAAATTCAATAGTCCATTACTTATTGGCTATTCACAATTTTGATTTGATTTTTTCATTTTTGAAAGGTTCACACCTTCTTTGAGTTTCGCGTTGATCAATGATTAAGATTAGTGAGGGAAAAAATAAGTACAATAAGATTTCAAAAATGAAACAATAAAAAACTAATCAATGAGGATGCTCATTTATATGTCACCTTGCATCATATTGTCCCAAATTTGACCCCTTGAAACACTATTTCGTTTTTTTTCTTGGACTACTAGGGATACTTGTATCTACCAAATTTGAGCCATTCATTTTTGCACCTACCCCCTAACACTAGGGTACAAGTCTAAGTCCCAAAGAGTTCAACAAGCCATGTTTGTTGTCTTTTTCAAAATGGAGCAAAGTAATTGATAGTGAAGAACTTGTGTAAAAAACTCATGGCATTGTAAAACAATAATTAATAATGTGTGCATGAAAACTTACGGATTAAGTACCCACCTCTTTAATGATTAGAATATGGTTTGCATTGCATTATAATAATCTTTTAACATGTGTAACAATGGCCACAAACTTGTTGCATTTAATGACAACAACAATTAAATTTTATATGGAAAGTGGCATTGCTAGGTTACAGATAGATATTCATAACAGTGTACTTGTTAAATTTTCACATTTTCTTCTTTCATTCCTATAGTGATGTTTTTAGTTACCTAACCTTTTATAGGATACATTTATAAACTATGCATCAAATTTTTAATGTGTTTTTAAAATAACTGTTTTATAATAATGTTGTTAAAATGGTTGAAGTATCTTTTGTCAAAAGACTTTTGTATTGTATAGATAATTATTATATTTGACCACTTGTGTTTTACTAACAAGTTCATGTTACAACTATGTTTAACTTGTCTCCCATTACAACGGCCAGGATGACAATGGCCATGAATGACATGGCAGTGCAAAATTTATTTCTTTTGATAGATAATATTTTGCCACATAAGACATGTCTGAAACTAGGGGCATGATTTTAAAAATAAGGTGCCACATTTTTTTTTGGCTTTAACACATGGTGCACCAACCTTGGTAAATATCTATACTTATGTTGAATTGAACAAATATGTTATTGTTGAATGTCCATGTGGCAAATCCATGTGGCAAATCCATGTGGTAGTGATGACAGGTGAGTTATTGTTGACGTGGCATGAATGTACTTTTCTTAGGGTATATTTTGACATGTCATCAAAATTTGTCAAGGAATATTCTATCTAACATGGATGGAATATAATTGGAATATGCCTTCTAGCTCCTATTCACAGGCTCATGTTTGGGTTCACATGTTCATCAAATAACAATCCCTTAAGCTATCGAAGGGGTATTGCTCGTGCCTATAATTACTCAATGCATGCACAATAGCCCTTTTAGGTATATCAAAAATCATTTGGGCTCCATACCATATCTATTGAAATGCAGAGGGGTATTACATAGCCATACCACAAACTAGTAGGAAAGTAATACCTCATTGGATACTTTGCAAACACAATGGGCTCAATTATTTTGGTTCCGGCTATTAGAAGGGTATTGCTAGTGCCCATTTAACTATTCATGAATTCACATGCAATACACCTTTTAGGGTATCCCATAAATCCTTTGGGCTCCATAACATATCTTTTAAACCTTGAAGGAGTATTACATAGCCCTAACAAAACCTAGAAGGAAATCAATACCAACATCATTTTGTGATAATATTTTAAACCATGAAACAAAAGAATGTTTTTTTAAATACTTATTCCATGCTCACTATATCATGCCATACATATTGATTTAAGTAAATGAAGGTATTGCAAAGTTGGTCACATTGATGGTAGAAGGTTTTACTTGTTATGGAGTTTAAATACAATACTTGCATCATATTAGGATATTTACATTCACCATGAAACCTAAGAATGTTTTTTGAATAATTGATCCCTCACAATATGTCATGAAATTCATGTTTTCTTTTCTTGTTTAGATTGAAGTCAATAACATTTAACAACTAAAATTTGCCAAATTTTAAACTTAAGTACTCCAAATAGAGATTGCATGACAAAGCAAGAAAAAACTGGAGTGAAAACTCAAGGTTCTATATGTAAGACAATTCATAGCTACGATGTTCCTAGAGTAATTGGATGACTAGGATAGGAAGCTTGCTTGCATGAGAACATTCCCTAGATGTTTAGCCATGGTTATAAATTGGAAATTTTGCATGACTTGTTGCATGGCATTGAGTACATTGCATTACCTTTGCCCACAAACTCAAAGCTCAAAGCCATTTCATAACCTTAAGTATTAGAAGTATGCCATTGCAATTCGTAGATGGAAAAATTATTCCGTGGATCAAACATTCGCAAAAAGAAACAAACGAAAGAAGAAAAATAAAAAAATAAAAAAAATGCAGAGACAAACAAATAGACAAGGCCAATGGCAAAGGATCAAATGAAGTAAAACAAGCAACAAATGAGCCTTAAGCTTTAAGGAGACAAAATAGTCGTTTATGCATTCTTCTTTTTTATTACTATTCAGGGTTTTAACGAACTAGTAGAATTGAGGAGTTGGAAAAAAAATAAGTGAAACAAAACTAGACAAGGAGGATTGGAATGCGCTCTCTCTCTCTAAGAAGAAGAGGATCTTGAGGAACAAGAGGAACAAGTGAAAGAGATGGCATTAGAGAAACATGAGATGAGTGTGGAGATGGTGGACAACAATCCTTATAGCAGATTGATGGCTTTCAAAATTTTTAAAACCTTCCGAGGAGAATTGGAATGTCTTGTTTGCCAATGAGAATGCGAAACAAGATTTTTGTTAGAAGACAAGGGTTAGGGTTTCTAGGACAAAGATTATGGATTCTTAGATTCTTAGATTACGTGTCTTTTCATATCTCAAAAAATTAGGGTGCACAAATATACATGACTTGAAGCCATAGACTATGGATTTATCTAGAAAACATGGGTTGGTATAAATATGATTCTTTGTAATGATTATGATTCATTTCCATTGATTCATGCCGCACTTCAAGCTTATTCTTGATTTGATTGACTTTGTCTTCCTTTGGATCTTTAGTCATTAGCTCAAGACTAACGTCAAGACAATTCCATCCCATGATGGACATTTTCTTGTGGATGTAGTCACAATATAAAAAGCCAAAAGTGCATCCTTAGGTGAATCCTTTTTAGTAGTCAATTAGTTAGTCAAGTCTACATGGCAACCAACCAAATGAACGTAATAGAACATGATTGATTGTTCAAGAAAATGTCTGCAAATCCATGACTTATAAACCTACATGATTATTGTTTTATATATGATTCAAAACAATATCATGTTATATGTATGAGCGTAGTTGCAAACAATAAGTAGCAATAACACTAGTTTTGTGGCCTTAAAAATGCCAAATTGGGTGTTGTATACTCATTGGATTCATTTCAAATTTATCTAAATACTAGCATAATATTTTAGAAACATTGTTATATAATTGCATCAAACATTTCAGCATTAACTTAATTTGTCACTTAATTCTTTTTGAAATTAAGTAGCCATTACATTACTGGTGGCTCCTAGTACATTGTTCAAACCCTGTAGTTCATGAGAGTTGATCACAAGCCCCAGTTATGGTTTAAGCCCTAATTATTCAAGATTCAATTTGATTGGGTGAAGAATCACCAACATCATGATCTCATGGGTCAAAGTCGACATCAGTCAGAAAGACAATCCCATTGATAGCCATAATATTTCTGGTTCATGATGAGAAGAGTCAGTAACCCTAAAAAGGTGCATAGCAACTGGATGACTCTTAGTTTGCAAACACTAAGATCTCCTTTTTGTTGAAATCAAGCAAACACTAGATCATTATCCATCTACATACAGGTATCATTATCATCTTGTTGGAGGGCCCATCGTTTTGGCCTCTCTAGACAACACTGGAAGAGGGTTGGTTAAGATACCATAACAAAAGTATGGAAGCTAATAGTACGGTAGTTGTTCAGTTCTGCTTCCCATGACAGCAAGCTCCATAGATTTGAAATCCAACTAGTGTTCTTACAGTCAAACACACGTAAGTATCACACTTGTGACCTTGTCTATAGACAATGCACATATGAGAGTTATAGGTGTTTGTGGGAGGTCACCTAAGGTCATCATTCATCACATAATTTACAAACCAAATTCACCCTGGGAACCTACTACATTTACCAAAAGTGTTCAATTCTGCATCATTGAACACCTGTATTACCTTTAACTCAATTCATATGGCAGGCGGGTTAAAGGGTTCGCGTCCTGCGATTGCCTGAAATAGGCTGAAATAGGGCATGAATGGTGGAACACAAGATAGAAGCATGACAAAGGAAAGATAACATGGGCTCAAACTCGGAAACTCACTGAAATGGGGCATTTTATTCATGTCACCAACCATGACAGATATCCTCACATGATATGCTGCAAACGTCAATAGCTACCCACTACTGTTTTGCAGTACTACTTGTATACATAAGCTATTGCCACTCAGGAGACATTCCACCCTTCACCCTGAGCAAACATGTGCTGCAAACGTCCATAGCCACCCACTCCTGCTTTGCAGTGCTACTTCTATATTATGTAAGCTATTGCCACTCAGGAGAGATTCCACCCTTCATCCTGAGCTGGTCAACGGCTCTTTCAAATACATGCAACTGACACATACAAACATTGTGAGGTTTAACAAATAGTCTGCAAAGTTCCGAATGATGTGACAGAATCTCTTGGGAGTGTTGATTATGTCAGATAATGGCCATTGGTCAGTCCCAGTTTGTGATCACCCATTGCCTGTCCAGATCGTCCCAAGATGGCCATTGGTCAGACCCAGCTTCTGGCCCAGATCCTCCCCATGGCCATCTCCTAACACATATCCTGGAAACATGAAATTGAATCTTCCTTCAGTGCTGGTGCTCTGATGTTTCCTGATATTTCATTCATCATTCTTAAATCTCTTCCACCACTGAAACCTTCTTGGTTTGTCACATGAAATCAACCCTCAATCTTGCAAGAATAGGACTGGAGGTGGGTTAAGGATGACTTCCCTAGCTGCAGTTTTTGAGCAACAAACTTTTAACAGGTCATGGTGTGTGTGTGTGTGTGTGTGTGTGGACCCTGTTGTAAAAACCGGCTTCATCTTCGGCCATCATCACCCTCTCCATACAACATGTGTTGGGTTGTAAGTTCTAACTTCTTTTATGTCTGTTATCTGTGGATGGGAAAAGCTAGAAACGCAGTTTGATATACATTCCAGATTCCAATTGGAATTTTAAAACAAAAACGAGGGAAGATTTGCAACTTGAAGATAGACAACTAAATTCTGGCAGATTCATGACCAGCTCTTTGTTATCTCGGATGGATTAACCCTTTAGTTTATGGGAAAGTTTTCTCTACCCTAATTGAGCAGGCACAATTTGTCACAAGTGTACTACTCGTCTGCATCAAAAATATTCATGTAGAATTGGAAGTCCTGATAGTAGAATAGCTGGGCTGGGCTAAAAGATTTCAGTAGAATTGGAAGTTCTGACTGTCGAACATGGCCCGAGTGAGTACAGTAGACCAAGTCCTATGCAGTTATAAGTAGATACTCTCTAGGTTTACATTTTTATGGCAATTCCCCAACTTTGTCTTGATTTTTCTGACTGCTGACCAAAACCCACTCAAATTTGGGAATCCAATGGGATTGAAACCTACACTCTGGTGGACAAGCTCTTACATCAACAGGTGGGGTTGGTTATTTTCTTGCCTTAGCTATTGATGGCTAGAGTGAGCTGACAGCCATCAGAGCACCACCAGGGTTGGATGGTGGGTGGACAGGAAGGACTTCTGCATTGGTTTCCAGTTCCCTAGCTAACCATGGTACTTAGCTCTGTTTGTTGCCTTGGCTACCAAGGCAAGGATATTGTGATTAGATTCATTATAGAGTATAGTAGCTTAAGGGATTTTGGCCCCTAGGTAATAGGTCTATTTTGATATGAGGATTTTTGAAAGATGATATTTTGGCTTGTGTTGAAACTTGAGATTAGTTACAGAGTTGTAATATCTTGAAGGATTTTAGTTTCTTTTAGAGGATTTTTGAAGATTATATTTTTGCATGGTGAAATATTTGAGTTTCATTAATTCCTCTTTGGCCTTAAGATAAGTTTTACTGTAAATGACAAGGCCACAATGTGACACACCCCTTGTTCCTTTTAGTACCCACCTACTAACAACCTGCTGCTATTGACTGTTCTGTAGTAACCAGTGTTGTGAGTGTATATGGTTCATAAATGTCATAATGAAATTTATTTACAATTTGTGTTATGTCTCTGAAGTCTATCTCCATCTGTGTAAGGGTAAGTGTATAACACAAAACATGTAAGTGTTAAATAAATATATTTATATAATTTTATGTAGCCATGTAAAACAATGTAAAAATGTCACTTTTATTGGGGGGGAAGCACCTGTGTTGAAATTTCAGAATGTTTTTGGTGTTGGGTGAATCAAAGTGACCGGTTGCAGAAAGAAAAACCTTGAAAAATTTGTGCTTTGGGATGCAGTGGAACTAATTAATCTCATTAATATGAATCACAAAAAGTACCCAAGATCTTGTAAAAGCCTTGACCAAAAATGGTGATGAAACAAAGTTAGGAATGAATATTTTACTCATGCAATGAGATGGCCAGAAGCAAAATGCACCCAAAGAATCTGCATCCAATATATTTTCTAGAATAGCATCACAATTTGTCTCATCTCTTTTGCCCAAAAGTTTGGACTTGTATCGTGTGAAGATGCACACTAAAGGAAAACATGAACAAAGTCGTGTGATATTGATAGAAATTGCTTATATTTAGGAAGTATTATGGTTTTTTGTGAAAGGCTAATCAAATTGGCCCATCACCAAAAAAAAAAACATTGAGCTTTGAGATGCACCTGCATTGGTATGCAACCACAACTAATTAATATGGATTGTAAGTTCTTATAGTCATTGAGGGCATTTGATATATACACAATTGCATTACATACAAAATGCTACAACATTTGCATGACATTTGTAAAATTTGTGATTGACAAACATTTACACTACCATGTAAGGGTAAAAATAATTTACGGGACAATGATATAAGTGTAAAAAATTTGGGCATGTAAATGTAAATTATTTATATGATTTACACTTCCACATGATTTACATGTCATGTATATGGCTATTGATACTTACACACACAATAACCATGTATACCAACTACTTACTTACTAGCTATCGGCCAAGGGTAACCAAGGTTTAGTTTTTTTTCTAAACCAGCACCCACACCTGGGCCTTCACCTTCTTGAGTGAGCCCTTTTGTGGCCATATTGAGCTCAATAAATGTTAAATTTGAACTTAGAGACTCTGCTTTAGTCTGAGCATGAGATATTTATAATATTTAGAAGCAATTCAGATGAACTTTGGGGTTTTCACCATCTGCAGGTGCTGGTTGACCTAAGCCCTACCTACATACCTTCAAACAAGTGTTTGGTAGTTCTTTACATTTATGAAGAACCCCACTTCTAGTTCTAAAAAACTAGATCTATCTCAGTTCTGGTCCAAGTTCCACACACAAATGGAACTAAGAATCTGTTTCTGGCTTTGGTTCTTATAAACATAGATTCTGGTTCTGGTTTTGATTTAGACCTGATTTTGGTCTAACTGTTACTAATCAGGACTGGAACTGGCAATTACATGCTGATTAACTGCAGGTTCTAATCACTTATTGTTATTTTCTCAAAAATCTTCATTCTGGTTCCAATTCAGGTCCAGACCAATATAGAACTGAGAACCTGATTCCAGGTCCAATGTTCTTTAAAAGGATAAGTCAGGTTTCAGTTCCTGTTCCAAGTCCACAAATCAAACCCAGTTTGGGTTTGGTTCTTACTAATAGAAACCTGATGATTTTTACTCACCAAAGTGTTGGATATCAAGTTCCTACCAAGTTATTTAAGTTATTTTTATTGTGTTGTAGTTAGTTGAGATATTTGTGTTAAATGCACATACTTTTGGGACTATGAGATATGTTAAGTAAGTTACTTAAATATATTTAATTAAATTTAGTGTGAAATATTTTAATTCATGAGGTGATGGCCTTGTTCATGTGCCTTATAACGTAGGTAACATTTGCATGGGTCACTTTTTATTTAGATTAGGCAAGAGCTCCAGGGTGGATATCAAGTTTGCAGCAGCATTTATGTGATCCTAAGGTTGGGTGGAGAGCTTGTAAGAAAAATCAATGTTTTCTTCATTTTTATTTTCTCATTGATCCACTATCAATTTTTAACATGGTATCAAAGCAGGCTTGCTTTCAAGGGAAGGAGAGATTTAAGTTGCTTTCTACAACTTTTGAAAGGTTTTTGAAACATTGGGTGTGTTTTTAGTTTTTTAGCATTATGTTGAAATTTTCCAAGCTCTACTTGTTTTCAAGCATTGTTTTACTCACAATCATGGCGTCCACTTTTGATGCTCAAAGTATTAAGAAGTTGAATGGTAATAACTTTCATACATGGAAGATGAAGATGAAATTTCTTTTGCATGAGAAGAATTTGTGGTCTAAATCATCTTAGGAAAATTATTGCCAAGTTTTAGATGAAGAATTGAATGTCTTGCATCATTTGGATTATTTACAATCATTCGAATGATGCTTGACATTCATGTTTGCTAATTGTGGCACCAAAGGCCATTTTGTAAGAGAATGTCACAAAAAGAAACGAGATTAGAAAAACACATTCAAAGGTTTTTCACAAATAACCACAACAAACAAAATTGAATTTCTTGTGACTGCTAAATTATTTATTTGCAAGGATGCATAATTTGTTGGTTCTAGAGTTTCACAACATTTGACCTTTTAAAGGAAAGTGTTTTCAACCTTTGAGGAATTTACTTTGAGTCACAAAGTATATCTTGGAGACAACAATATGCTTGATGTATGTGGGAAAAATTTATTGTTTTCAACTTGCCAAATAGGATTTCCAAGTGTATTGGAGATGTGTTGTATGTCCCAAAGTTGACAAAAAAATTGTTATCAATTAGTTAGTTAATAAAGCAAGATTTCAAGGTGGAATTTAAAGCCACCAAATGTTGATTGAAGTCTTTTGATTCAAATAAGGTGATTATTGAAGTTGTTCAAGAAGGAAGGTTATATAAGTTGGTTGGAGTTCAATCCTTGGTTGTAGAATTCAGCACCAAGATTAAGAGGCCTTATTTGTGATATTAAAGACTCAAACATGTCTATATGTAGATTTTAATAACCATGGAAAAAAATAACCTTGTTGAAGGCATGGATTTCAACAGAGATCATGACTTCACTACTAGAATTTTTGGTTTTTCAAATTGGGAATTTTGGTCAAATAAACCAAATTGGGGGGTGGGGGGGGGGGGGGGGAGAAGCCCTTTGTC
>Ga0116231_10001490_pt1 | contig 47893 bp, 37 predicted proteins | sample S1TSphgellanicum_2_FD_89695 | JGI IMG/M metagenome (GOLD analysis project Ga0116231, IMG submission 89695) | Host-associated microbial communities from peat moss isolated from Minnesota, USA - S1T2_Fd - Sphagnum magellanicum MG | ecosystem: Host-associated > Plants > Peat moss > Unclassified...
ACCCTAACCCTAACCCTAATTTCAGGTGTCATCTCCTTTGGGCAGGTTTTCAGGACCTGAGATTTGGTTTCAGGACGTGATTTTGGGACCTCGGGGGAAACCCTAGCAGGAGCTTTCGTCTCTTCTGAGAGTAGCCCTCTCCGCGCAGTGTTGTGCGATTGGCATTCAGGCGCGACATCGTCGTCGTCCCAGCTCGGAAGAACCTTGCAGATTTGGTGGAGATTGTCGTGGGCTAGTATATGGTGTTGGCGGGGAGTTATTCTGTTTTTTTTTGGAAATTTGGATCGCCGGAAGTTTGAGCTGGTGAGATCAGGGTTTTAGGGTTTTTGCGGACTTGATGAGGGTTTGGAGGAGGAGTGTGTGTGGCGACGACGGGGAGCTCCGGGCGTGGTGGAGTGCGGAAGCGAAATAATAAGATGGCAACTTGAGATGAGGAACTCGGGAAACAAGCTGTGGATCCGAAGTGGACGTCGGTCTGAAGCCATGGCTCACTTCGTTTTCTTTTGTGGCCTTCTTTTAGCGACGGCATTTCTGGTAATTTGTTTGCTTTTCTCCTTTTTGATCTTGTCTCTCTTCTCTCTCTCTTGGTGCCTTTCATCAAAAAGTAAATGAAACGGAAAGCGGTGTTTTCACATTCAATATCTGTTCTATCTTTTTGGCCTCTTTAGAACTACCTACTGTGGTGTTTGGGCAGTGGACACCTTCCAATGATGACAACAGCAGCAACTTGATTGCACAGTTTTATAGTCTGAAAGGATTCAGAAGTCTGCAGATTTGCACAGTTTAGGTGACCAGTTCATCTGCATACTCTGCTCTTTGGGTAAATAGAGTTTCAACGTTCCAGCAGATGCACATTGGCATTGTGCCCTACTAGCAGCTGTTTTGCTTCTAGTACTCAGGGATGAAATAATATGATTGGACTCCATGACTGGAATTTGGCTGGAGATATTGTAAAACCTAGAAGATTTCTCTGAATGGTGTTTTTTTTTCAATTCTATGTTGGCATGTCTTAGGTGGAGGGAGCACAAGACATTCCTGGTGCAGGATCAGTGACTAAAGCCAGAACGCCTTCAGTGTTATCTTTATTCAACATGAAGTTCACCAGCAAGTTCTGGAATGAAAAAGTTCTATCGCACGGTTGATTCATAACACTAAATTCTCCTTTCCATCTGAGTCACTTCTCACCTTTGTTTGAGCTCATTCACATAGACATTGCACTTTCTGCAAGTGAAGTTGAAAATATCTAGTTTTATAGCCTATTCTGTGTTCATGTTCAGGTCAGGAGTCCATCCTGAACCAGAGCAGTGGGAGTCAATCTACTGTTGCTGTTCTGTGCTTGATCTTTTTGTAGTTTCTGTCCTTATTGCATTCTGACATTTGTCATTCTTATATTCTCATTGTTTGTGGGTGTGATTTTGCAGTCATAGAAGACTGGGATGTATCAGATGATGTGAGCAAAGAAGCTGAATTGAACTACACTAAGGCAGGTACTGGTCATTGTCAGCTTCATCCTTATTATTTTGCTCTTCTCCACTCCACTGTGATGCTCATTTGGAAATACATCTGCTGAAGCCATTTGATGTTTTCCATTACTCTGTCAAGGTAAATGAGTTGGGCATTGATCAAACAGGAGTCTGATTGTGAGCTGAAGATTGTGATTGGTGTTGCAGGATATCTGGCATATTACCTGAAGCTACAAGAAATTGATGCAATTTACATTCCTATTCCTATCAACTTCATCTTTGTGGGTTTTGATGGCGAGGGGAATCATGGTAACTTCTTGGGGCTGATGGTTGAACATTTAAAACTCCATGCTTCTTGGGTTTGTTGTTTGGTGATTTCATCAAATGCTCTAGTTTGACATTTGGCTGCTTGGAGAAGCAGAATTGCAAGAGATAATTCATCTAGTTAGTTGTGGGGTCCTTTTAGTTCTTGATCTGATTGTGATGCTCATGCCATGTAGGTGTGAAGTTGGGACAACCAGAACTGGAGCGGTGGTTTGCTCACATAGACCATCTGGTGGAGCATACACGTGTGCCCCAGATGGGAGAGTCTCTCACACCTTTCTATCATTTGAAAGGGGATGGAACACAGCGGCACCATCTTCCCCTTGTCAGCTATACAAACTACAAGTAACATCTGTTACCACCTCTGGTTTCTCTCTTTGATGGTTGTATGGTAGCTTTAGTCTGAGGGGTGGGATTATATACCAGAAATTGAAGCATGTAAGAGAAACAAATAATGGGTCCATTCTTAGGTCTGCATGTCACAATGTAGAGACCATTCAGAAATAATATATGGGGGGTCTGTTTGACTGTCATATAGTCATCCTGGAAGTGACTTTTTCCTTTGCAGGGTGATTAGATAGTAATCATGGGAAAGGTGGATTTCTTAAATTGCAAGTGTATCATAACTTGTTTCAATTCACAGGAGGTTAGCTGTTTCTTCTAAGAATGAATTGGCTCTTTTTGGAACAACTTTTTCTCAATTGCTTCTATTTGGGGTGTATTGATGTGAAGTAGCTCATTTTTCAGTCTTGTGCTTTCACTGTCTGGGACCTTGTGGCAGCTACTCTGTTCATGCTATAGAAATGGATGAAAGAGTGACAAAAGTGTTTGAGCGAGCAATAACAAGCCTTTCCCGGAGAGAAGATCCATCCAATACCAAGTATCACCCATCTACCAATTAGAGCTGTCTACATTCCTCTGCTGTGTCTTTCTGTAGTTGCTATCTTTTTTCTGATGGTATGGATATGGGTTCAGCACAGTCTGCAGATGTCATTGTTAAAAATTGTGTAGTCAGAGTAGCTGTGGTAGGAGGCTGTTTTGTAGTTTCAAGCTTTCTGCAGGTGAAAAATGTTGATGGAAACTATACAAATTGATTTACCTGCGGACTGTAAATATATGCAGGCCAGATTCAGAGGTGATGTGGCAAGTGGACATGGATGGCATGTCACACATTTTTTCCAGCCTGGTGCAGTATCTCCAACTAGATGATGCATACAACATTCTTGTCCTCAATCCAAGAAGAGATTCACAACGCAAGAACTATGGTTACAGGTGAGGAGTAGTTTGGAAACCAACCCTGGTTGCACTCTTATTCCATGGGGGCAGATTTGATGGCTTACTCAGTGGTGATTCTTCTTTTTGTAGAATTAAAGCAGCTAACAGGCACTGAGTTCCATGTTTGATGACAGTCATGAACTGTGATTACCAGTTGGAAATTTGCAGTCTTGTACAAAAGTAAGTGTTAAAAATTGGATATGTGGTGGGGTGCATGCAGACGGGGGCTGTCTGAAGAGGAATTACATCTAATTGAAACCGTGAGTATATGTTGGGCATTAAGAAACTAATACATTGATTCTTGTGTTGAAGCTTCTATACTCCTTGCAGTCAAGATGTAATTTTCTTTGCTTGGATATGAGTAGACTTAGTTCCTTAATTGGGCACTGCTCACTTGCATATGCCTTCTGGGGAGTTCAAATGCAGGATGAAGATGTCAGGAAAAGGCTTCTTGCTTCTCAAGGAATACGTGTCACAAATCCTTTAGGTGTGTGAGTCTCCTCAATTTTTGTTTATACTGTGATAGACTGCGGAACAAAATCTGAATCATATCATGCAATTGTCCTGGCCATAATGAGAATTGCTTAAGTGCAGCTGCATAGATTCCTTGGGAGTAAATTTTTTGTGGCTTTGCACTGTTGGCTACAAATTGATGGTCTGACACTTTGTGAGAAACACACATAAGGTCATGACCTTACTCAATTGTTACCTTCAATGTTCTTGTGTAGATTTCTCTGCAATCTTGTAGATATGTTGGGTAGGAAGTGCAAAACAGTTCAGGTAATGAACCATCTCCTGTAGCCAACCTGCTTGTCATGCACATCACTGTCCATGTTCTTTTAAACATGTCTGGTTGTCTGTCTCAGAAAGGGAGAAGTTTCAGAAGCCTTTGTATGCACGACATCCAATGCTCAAATTTGCTTGGACAACAGCTGACTATGGAGACACGGTACTCAAATTTAGTCATGTCTCTCACTTTGTTATGATAAGCTAGGTTATCTGGAATTGTGCTGTGATCTTTCTAGCTGTGTGATTTTTGAGCTAGCCTTTTTTTTCACATCATATGGTTATGGGGAATGCCTGCTTGGCTTATCGTTTGTGTCATACTGTTTGAAGTTTCCTATGGAGCATATTCAACAGGGAGAATCCTTTGGCAATGTTGCAGATTTCTAAGGGGCAGATTGTTTAAGCATAGTTTGTATTTGGTTCCAGGGACACTGGGTGGATGCTTTTGATGAGGCTCTAACAGAAGTTGAAAAAGATCTCAATGGAAAATCAGCTGTGGATTTGGTGATCCACAAGGCACAACAGGTAGGTGTTTACATGTAAACTTGTTCAATTTCCTTTGTGGGGAACAGTTGTTCTGTGCATAACCTCTCTCTATGTGAAAGTTAGGGATTCAGGGTTCAGTACTTACTGACCAGGTATGTGTTACAATGCTTTACTGGCTTGTTGCAGATGTTTTTTGGGAAGAGTGCAGAAGGATACAGTCTTTTCAGAGGGATAAAGGAAGGGAAGCTGTCAGTGCTACAACCTGATTGTCTTGTTGACACTTGGGTGGGAAAAGAAAGGTGTACAATCTTTCTTACCTACTTATGCTTGAATCATCTTTAAAAACTGTTCTGAACTCTCTGTACATAACCAACCAGGTAGGAGTGGATCTGTTGTAGATTAGCAACTGGATGTATTGACTTGAACAGGTGAATGTTTGGTGATTGATGATTGTCAGGTGGGCTTTTATCGATTTGACCGCAGGTCCCTTCACATGGGGACCGACTGTTGGAGGAGAAGGTGTGCGAGTTGAGGGCAGCTTACCTTCGGTGGATAACAGCTTTGGCAAGCTCTCTGGTGGTCAGGAAGGTACACTGCTGTGGGCACACCATGCTTCCAACTGGCCACACTGTCAGTGTACATTGTCAGCAAGGAACAAACAGTGTTAACTTAGAAAAAAGTAGATAGGTTGTTATAACATGCAAGCAGTTGACATCTGACTTAAAGTGCCTTCACTTTTGTTTGTTGTGGGTGTGCTATTGAAGTTCTAGCCAGTACATAACCTAACCTTTCTCAGAGTTATTCCAGATTAACTAAGGTGTCAGGATTGGAGATGCATTTCCTCTCAGTGGTTGTAACACACAGTCTGGAAAACTTTGCAGGGGTGACAGAGGAAGAGGCCCAGACAGATTTACAGGATATGGTTCAGGACCGGTTTGCAATGTTTGAAGGGGTACTTTCTTCATGCCATATCTCCTGCATGGAAGGTAGATGAGAATCATAGCTTGTGACACAACTATCCTGTAAACTGGACATGGTTATTGACTTGCAGGAAAAAACCTTGTTGAGAGAGTAATTCCTGTCTTGCAGATAATCTCTTGATGTAAAGTACATGAGTCATCTCATATGTTAGTGTTGGAATGCAGGATGACCAGCAAGATGCTGTAGATATGTTAATGGCCGAGGTGGATGTGTACCAATTGTTTTTCTTCAAGCATTGCAAAGGTCGGAGAGTACAGCTCGCTCTGTGTGAAGGTATCCAATGCTCTCAGTACCTTACATGCTTTTCCACATGAGCATTTTCCCCCTTCACAGTGAAGATAAAGTGACCTTGTTCACGATCTTAGCAATCTGCTGATAAGAAAGTGCTCCCTTGAAATTGTTTGAGACATGCTTTAAGCAACTTGCACTAACTCTCATTACTGCAGGTCTACTCATAGTGGAGTCATCCACTACACGTGGTGAATATGTTTTTTGTTACTCTGTGCTCCAATCTAAATTGAGGGGTTGGTGGCTTACAGAGTTCAAAGAAAGAATGAATGATGTGAAGAGTGAGCTGGCCTCATATGATGCTGAGAATCAGGATGATAATAGTCGTGCGAAGGCTTCTGTTGCTCTGAAACGAATTGATGAGTGGAATCTGTTTTCTGATTCTTCAGAGGTACTGATTGTCATATTTGTTTGGCTGAAGATTTCAATGCAAGACAATGCCATCTTTTGAAGTAATGAGTCTATTGTAGACCGTGTTGCAATAGGTGAACCATTTGTCTGGAGCTCCATGCTCTTGTTTTCTTATTCAATGCTTGTTCTTGAGACAGCATCATGCTCAAAACTTTTCGATTGCACGGGATTCCTTTCTGGCACATCTTGGTGCAACCCTGTCACACACCATGAAGCATGTCATCACACCGTCAACAGCAGACGGTGCATTTCATTACTATGATAAAGTCATGTTCCAGATCTATACTGTCACTCAGGAGGTAACTTCTGTGACCCTTACCTTGAAGTTAGGTTCTGGGTGACAACAAGCACATGAAACAGCAGAGACCCAGAGCAGGTCAATTAACCCTCTATAGACATGACAAACTTCACTCTACCAAGTTGTAGTTTCATAGTTTTCCCTCCACCCTCATCCTTACAGGTTCATTTTCTTTTTTCCCTCTTCTTTCTGGTTATTTTGCAGTTTTTCTACACTTTTTGGTGGTGCTGCCTCTGTCCCTATTCTTGTTTGTGTGCTAGCCAGCATTGTGCTACTTAATGGAAACTAAGTCCATAGTTAGTGTCTTAGACCAACCTTCACCTGCTGGCAGTAGTTGGTTGGTCTGTGACCACAATGCATGTTTATGGTTGGTAGTCACTGCACTAGTGAGAGACTAGCTATGTTTATACCTTGGTTTCAACTTCCCTTTGAGGATTTGCAACTGAAATTGTATGAGGGTTTCAACTTATGGCCCTCAGATTTGGAGACCATGCCTGTATGTCAAGTAAGAGCAGTGCAACATTGCTAAGACCAACTCTTTGCTCGTTGTTCATTTGCAGAAGTTGAAAAACCCAGCCTTGTTGCCAGTGGATATTGATGGGCTAAAAGAGGCATTATCAGGTCTGATAGTTCCATCTCAAAAGGTTGCTTTTGGCATAAAAAGGTAATTTGCCTTCATTTCACTTGCACTCCCTTATCCTGCGTACATGTGACATGATGTTTTGATGCAAAATAAGTCACACTGCTGTCTGAAAAATGTTTTGTTGTCTGGAGAAATATTTGCCTTAACTTCCTGTCAGGGCATCTTTTGTGCAGATTAGTCCTCTCAGAAGATCCAGCCCTGGCTATGGCATTTTCTGTTGCCCGGCGGTCAGCAGCTGTGCCCGTGCTACTGGTGAATGGAACATATCGCTCATCAAACCGGGTCTACCTTGACTCTCTGATTCTCCAAGGGCAATTACAGCGCATCAGTGGCTCTGGTTCTATTGCAGGTTACCAAACTGTGTATCCTCTCTACTTCGTTAGATGTGAATCACTGGTAACTTAATGAAAGAAAACCCTAAATCTGGACATCTACCTTCTTCACTTCCTTGAACCCTAAGCATTTTGTCTCCCATTGACTCTACTGGTTCTTTCAGTTTATCCAATGGTTGTAGACTTTGGTTGATGGAACTTACTGAGTATTGTTGAGTACTGAATGATTACTGAATGAGAATATGGCTGTTGCAGCTCTGAATGCTGCAGGACGGATGACATTGGAGGTACCGATCTTCTGGTTTATTCGATCAGATGGAGAGCCCTTGCTCATTGACAAACATTATATGGCAAAGGCACTCCCTGATATGGTTTTTGTTGTCCAATCAAATGAGCACAAGTGGGAGAGCCACTTGCAATGCAACAGCAAAGTCATCTACTGGGACCTAAAGTAAGGCCATGTATGAAAGATCAATTCTCTAGAGTTGCAACATTTTTCACTTACATTTTTTTTCTTTCCCTGCTGCTTCTGTGACAGAATGCACACCCAATTGCTTGGCTAAAATTCCATATTCTTGTAATACTGATCAGTGCTTCTCCAATTTGGCCAGCCAACCATTGAAACAAGCTGTTGCAGCAGTGGCAGAGCACTTGGCAGGTTTGGTACCCACGCAGGTCACCTACAGTCACGCTCATCAAAACAGTGCCCAGGTCTGTGAGTATGATGCCTTCAGCTTCTTATTTTGAATCTTGTAAATCACCCTTCCCCCTCAGGTCTTTCATTTTTACATCTGGCATGTTGGATGAAGTCATCAGGGATGTTATGGTAGGCAGTCAATGTTACACATGTTGCTGTCGAAGGTCCCTGAACATGTGTATGACCATCCCTGTCTGTTCTACCTGCTTCTTGATTCTGTATTGTTGTCGTGTTTTCTCTTTTTTCTTTTGGCTGGGGCTTCCTCTTTTTCATGCTTTCTAATGGTGATTGGTTTTTCATTGGAATTGAAATATCTATTAACCTGTTCATCTCAAGATTCTTTTCAGGTTGACTGCAATTGAAAGTATTGAGAAATTCTCAATACTTACAAGATATTTTTTGTCTGGCAGTGTAGATAGCTGGTCCATTTTTTAATTTTTAGGTGCTCTTGCTGCTTCACCTGAAAGCCAGCAAGGATCTTGTCTATCTGAGCTTTGTCATCAAATATGAAATGACAGGTTTTTGTTGTACCTCTACAGCCCATTTGTTATATCAATTGCACTTACAATACTGGTCTAACTTTGAAGCAGCCTGGTGGTTTGCATGATGGCTGCAGGACTGGATGTGGGTGACTGGATCACACATTGGTTCCTGCACTGCAAAAGGTTGGGAAGTCTCAGCATTCCAAAGTGACGCAGTGGCACGAAGCTACCTTGTCACAACATTGGATGAATCTATCGAGACTGTGAATGCTGGAATCAACCTTCTGGCAAAAGAGGGAACATGTATCCTTCCCAAGACTTGAAGTGCAGATGATCCTTGTTTTCCATATTCTAAGTCCCTTATGTGCTTATTATTTCTCGAAGTCTCAGTGAATGCTACTTGTTCCCTCAGTTGACTTCTTAACCCTGTGATAGTTGCACAAACATATGGAGTCATGAAAGCACATAAAGCTAAGCTGCTACGACATTACCAAAGTGTCATCACCCTATGGAAGCGGGTATGTATCTTTTCAGCAGCCTATCCATTGATAGAGTTACTCATTTTAACTCATGCTGATTGCCTATTCTTAGTTTATAGCAGAGATGCTTCAACATTATTGCGCATGCATGTTGAGAATAAGAGTGGATTGCAGGCAAAGAATTGAAAGAGCTTGTGGGGAACCTGACAATGCTGTGCCTCCTGTGCAGGTGGCAAGTTTGGCAGAGGACTTACGGTATGGTGAAATGGTGAAGCTAATGACTTACCTTGAAAGGGATGCAAAAGAGTCAGTCCTTTGCTTCCCTATGCTTCTTTCCCTCATTCTTGCATCATGTTTTGCAATCCTTTTACCGGTATAAAGCAAGAGTCACAATTTTAATGTGATCTTTGGCAAGATTAATGGGACCTCTTTAAGGTTTGGTCTTCCAGAAGACCCAAGGCAACAGACTTGATCTAATCAGAATGTGTATGTTTTTGTTACCTGAGTTTGTCTAGTCACTGAAACTTTCTTGTATGTTCTTGTTTGTGCAGCTTTTATTTAGAGGTGAACGAGACAGTGGCTGCATTGCACCCAATACGATGTACAAAGCAACACAGATTAGAGATACCAATTGACTTGACACAAGGCGTGGCAGGTGTCACAGTGATTGCAGTTGTTCTGTGGATGTTGCTCCGACGTAGGAGAGTGAAGCCCAAGATCAACTAATGCCCACTTTTGCACCAGCTGTAACTGTCGTTCAATCAATTATTGTTCAAACTTCGACATACACAAATGCCTGAATTGTCATTAGTGTGTGCATTCACTGCAACGCACTTCTCCTTTTTTATATTTAATTCCAGATTTCTTATTTGTGAGTGACAGGCATATAACAATCTTTGTGTTCAACGTAGCATTAAGAGTCGGGATCCCAAACCAACCATCCTATGAAAGTTTTCCAACCATTTGAGAGCATTCAATGAATTGGGTTCAATTTCAAATTGTATGCCAATCTGTGGGAATTGTACTCAAAACACGCAACAGGTACATTTGCTTTAGATTTCTTCCACTTAATGGATGTGCTTGCTTAGATTTTGTTTTCATGTTTTGTTTATGTTCATTGTTTCCTAATGAAGCACAGCTAAGGTCCATTTCCTCCTTTTATTGTGGTACATGTTTTTTGCAGTCATTTTGCACACAATGTTTGTTTTATGCTTTTGCAGACATTGACTTCACTCTTAGCAAATGACTTCTTAGAATTGATTTCACACAATTCGGTACTTACTAAACCAAGTTTTTGGAGATATATATACATATGTATTATAAGAAGCAAAGCAGATGCTTATTTTGTCAAAATGGAATGTTTGGTTGCTAGCACAATTATTGGCATAACACATCCATAAATTTACTGCAAGTAAATTAGTACATAATATTGCAGGTTCTGTAAAAGTTGATCATGAAAATTGAGTGCTGAGAGTATAAGTATTTTTCACAACATGATTGAGGTTAAGGAAGTCATGGAATTGAGTTCATGAACAAAAAGATCCAAGTTTGCTTTTGACGATCCACCATGTGCATGTGCAGCTGCCATTGACTTACTAAGTTCTCCCACATTCTTCTTGAGGAAATGGGCGGTTTCCACATCCTCCATGAGAAGAGCAGCAATTCGCTTCACTTCATCTTGTCCAACAATTTCTTCAAACTCACCTGTTTTCTGAACAGGAATAGCAATGTTTAGTATGTCAACACAAAGTCGACAATTCATCATTTGTTCCCCATAATTGGGCCATGCAATCATTGGTACGCCCATGGCAATACCTTCCATGATAGAATTCCATCCACAATGAGTTAGAAATCCTTTGACAGCTGGGTGTGCAAGGATCTGGAGCTGTGGGGCCCAAGAAGAATACACCAAACCCCTATGTTTTGTCCTCTCAATGAAACCTTCAGGAAGCAGTTTTGCAACATCAATAATCGTCCCGTTTTCACAGTTCTTAAGGACTCTAACAACCCAAAGGAAATGCACCCGACTAGCTTCAAGTCCATGAGCAATTTCACTCATTTGTTGCTTCCCTTGCGCAGTTATTGTCCCAAAACATATGTACAAAACTGACTCCCTTGCTTGTTTACTCAACCATTGCAAACACTCATCGTCATTGTCCTCTACAGCTTGTGGTTTTTCTCGTGCAGAAGCTTGGCTGCCAATCTCTTCAGCAAGAGGCCCAATTGTCAATATTCTTCTAGGCACCTGCAAGAAACCCCCCCAGCCGTCCATAATCATCCCTTGTGAGAATCTTGACACTGTGATTGGCTATCAGGTCACTAAACCCTAAACCCACAACCTTCAACCTCCATTTCATGACCTACTAGTTAGCACGAGGTACTGGACCCTAGGCTCTCATTGGCCCAATGATTTTGTAATCCTTCACTGCTTGGCTAAAGATTTCATAACTACTCTCTGCATGGATGAAAAGGGGCAGCTTCTGGCCATGTACTCCAGAGAGGTTGATGAGAATTTTGGCCTCTCTGGAATCATAGGCCAGAAGCTACCTCCCATTCCATGGCTGTTCCTATTGACCTCCTAAAATAGGCAGGCCAGGGCACCATTCCCAAAGGATCTTAAAATTCTAGGTAGGTCCGTAGCTAAAAGTAGCTAAAGAGGTAGGTAGAAACCTGCCATAGTAGCTAGGTCAGTAGCTAAAAAGGTAACTGCAGGGGTAGGTAGCAACCTGCAATAATGAGGTCAGTGGCTAAAAAGGTAACTAAAGAGGTTGGTAGCAACTCTACCTACCGAATATTGTTAGTGTAATCGCTACCTTTCGCCTGACTAGGTACGACTGGGCTATAGCTCTGATGCTTGGAGACTCTTGGGGGAGGGGGTGGAGCATGGCACTAGCCTTCTAGGGCTGGAGCTTTGATGGTTGGAGAAATCTTGGAGGAGGAGGAGAAGGACGAGCTTGGAAAGCATTGCATGGCCCCATTAGTTTGTCCCCCAGAGGTTGTTAATAATTTTTCTCTCACAATTTTTCCTCTAGAAGAAATCATCAAGAGTGCAATGGGAGCAGGGAAGCTTCGAATATTGGGCATTGGTTACTGTAGCTGAAGGTCTCCTCTCTAAGAGAATCTTGATCTACAAGCAACTAGTCTACTAGATTGACAGTGGAATTGGAATTTCGATTAAGCACCTGATTTCTTCCAGTTTTGCAGTTGTTGTTGTTGTTGTTGCTGTGAAGCTCCTGCAGCAGTATATAATCTTGTAGTCCTTCGATGATGCTAGATTCAAGCTCGTATACACTGTTCACGAGCACTCCCGCAGCTCTCCATAAGCACTCCCCCTGATAGAGAAGGAACTCGGCAGTCTTTATATCTCCTTGCAAAGTCCTTGGCAACTCAAGGGGTGCAATCGGAGGCATGCCAGGAATGGTGTAAGGCTTTCCGCCGATAATTTTCTTTGCAGGGATGCGACCTTGGACATTCAATTCCCGGAGTGCAAACAAGAGTGAAATGAAGTGTGTCGGAGACGAAGAAAGACAGTATCTGGGTATCTTGAATTCGTCAGCTATGTCCTGCAATAAGATGATCCCAAGACTAGTTTCCGTCAGCTAGCTAGCTCGCTAGCTACGAGCCCTCGAGATCTCTTCTCTGATCCGCACTAGTAGCTGATCTACCCATGTCTGTTTCCGTGAACTTTGCAGTAACAACAGAGTTGCTAATCACCCATCTTCTCTTTCTTATTATTATTGTTTCCAACTTGAGTTTCACAAAGTAGAGATTTGAAGATCGGAACTGAAAAAACAGAATTTTTTGAAGATCAGAACTGAAATAAACAGATTCTTATTGTTGTTGGGGTATGCATGATACCTGAGTCCAGCCTAAGAACATGTCGGAGATGATGCACAAAGGAGGGCCGAAATGCAGATCAGGACTCGGAGGAGGAGCAGCAGCAGCTGGATCGGCCGCATCAATGATGATACCTGCTGCATTGGAGTCCGACGAAGAAGAACAAGCACCCATCATGAGTCCCTTCATCAGCTCTGTAAACTCATCTCGTCTGTTGCGTATAGCTTCACCCAACGCTAGAAAATTGACAGCCGTGACTTCACCATATTCCTCAGGCAAATCCAGACAAACCAGTTGGATTTTGTGGTTGCGCTGGTGGTGGGGGGCAGGTGTGAGTGTCTTGGAGGAGTCTTCCGACCATTGGCGGGCTCTGTCCAGGTGAAGAGTGGTGGTGACGAAGGTGACAGATATGTCGTAATCTGCTACCAATCTCTTGGCGAAATGCTCAAAGGGACGGATATGGCCTTGTGCGGGATATGGAAAGACCACCACATGAGGAGGAAGAGGAGCTACTGCTTCTGCTCTGAATTCCAGGAAGCCGTGATTCCGTTTACAATCTACCACCATTTTGATCAACCCCCAGCAAAGTCCCGTGTATGTACTACTTCCACTGTCGACAACACTCGACAGCAACAGACACTAGGATTTCTCTCTCGGAAGAGTGTCGAAAAACTGCGAAAACAACCGCCTTCTTCTTCTTCTTCGTTCAACAGAAGTCTGGAAAAACTGCGAAAACTGGCTTCCTCTTCTTCTGCTTCCAACAGCTGTCTCGGAAAAACTTGGAAAACTCAAGGATTCAATTTGCTTCAAATGGGTCCAAATTGGTTCCTAAGAATTTGGACCTTGGAACCCCGATCTAAAGTGGGCCTTAGTGTAATTAATCAAAACTGTTGAAATTATGGAATATTGAAATTGAGGTTGTTGAATTGTTTTTATTCTAAAAAATTCTGGAATATTAAAATTGAGGCTATTGAACCTTTTTTTTTTAATTCCAAAAAAATTAATTATTTCGACACAATCTGCCAATTATTGGTTGGGGGCACTGTATCACTAAATTGGTATCTTTTATTTGCTGTTGGTAGTTGGAGCAGTGGTGAACTAGTCAAACTTTATGAAGAAGAAGAGTGTTTCTAGTTTGGCTTTTAAGAAGAGATATATGAGACCTGAGCCTAGTACCAATTAGTTCTCAGCCTCACAGCCTTTTTCTCTTTCATTTCCCTTTTCTCTACTTTGTTGGATGTGTGTGTGTCTGTATGTCCTAAAGGTGGTGGATTCACACTAGAGGTTGTAAAGGGGGATAAACTAAAAGACTAAACAACCCTAACACTATCATCCCATTCACACAAAAGGGGTAAAAAAACTGATTTGGCAAATGACATGGCATTAGGGTTATGAGGGGGATAAATGTGTTGGGTTATCTTGACCCAAAGAATAAATATCTTCGTTTTTCCTAGATTTGGGATCAAGTTAGGGTGGAATAAGGAGGTCAATTTGACCCCTTGATTTTCAAAGGTTAAAATTCCCCCACCCCCTCACGTTCCCAAGAGCTTATGATGTTGTTCTCTCTTTCATGTGAGAGAGAGCATCCGGAATGTTTCGAGACATTGAGGAATTTTTTGCTCAAGCTGAGAAAAACTTTCCCACTCTGCCCAAAATTCTCAGGCATCTTGGAAACAATTTTCCATGTTGCTTGAGATGTTGGGCAGTATAATAAAATTCAATCATCATAATCTGCCCAAAATTATTGGGCAACATGAAAAATTTCAAAACTGCTTGATTTTGTTCTCAAGCATCAGGATGTTCCGAGAGTGACCAAAACGTTTGGGCAGAAATGAAAATTTTAAAAAACCTATAACATCTGTTGGAAGGTTCCAAACCGCCCAAATGTTTCCATCATCAGGACTTTCCGAAGTGCAAAATTTTGGGCAGAATTGAATTGTTTTCAACCTTTGCAATCTGCCCAAAATTATCGGGCAACATAAAATGGGTTAGTTTACTCCTTATATTTACTTGAAGGTCCTGAACTGAAACTTGATTGTGAGAATTACTTTTGCATGGGGAATGGCCATTGGGAATGCAGTAAACGAAAAAGCCTCCAATTAACAGTATATATATTCTTATTTTACACATTATCTTTAATGAGGATCACCATGGGTTGCAGTGGGCCGAGATAGCTGCCCAAAGTTTTTCCAGCATCAAGACTTTTCCAGAGTGCAAAATTTTGGGCAGAATTGGAATTTTTTCAACCTTTATAATATGCCTGAAATTCTGAAACTGCCCAAATAATTTTGAGCATCCAAAGTGCCCAATTTTTTGGGCAGAATGAAAAAAAAGCCTCAAGCTGCCCAAACATTTTGCATAATTTGGAAAGCCCCTCAATTTTAATGGTTACATAGGTGGGTTTAATTAACCCAATCATACTATTTTTATCTCTCTCATTTGTGTTAGCATCACAGGGGTTAGTTAACTCCTTATACTTACTCTAAGCTCCTGAACTGAACTTTGGATGTGAGAAATACTTTTGCATGGTGAATGGCCATTGGGAAGGCAATGAACCATACTTTACCACAGGTTGCAGTAGGCTGAGATAAGAAAGTTGCCTATAATGAACAGATCCTGGAATCAAACCTAGCTGCTCGTGTGTTACATTATGAAGCATTATTGACCATGGTGCACCTCGGAAATGAGTAGTGCAATACTGGTGCCATGCCACCAACATAGGTATTGCAAAATTCTTCACCCAAAATATGAACAAAGAAACAATCTCATCCACCATCTTCTGTCCAGGTAACTTCCCAACATCATGGTTGTCATTTCACCATGCCCAATGAGGCAGTAGACAAGTTAAGTACCTATTACAAGAAAGTTACAAAATTCGAAAACCAACCGACCAAGAAACCCAACAATCACAAAGTAGAATATTTCAAAACTTGTGCACACCTTTCTCTATTTTCATGCACAAGATCAAGAAAGTATGAAAAACCTTAGATGTATCAGGTGATGCCATTGCATCCTAAATGAAACACAATAAATGTTTTACATTGACAATAGAAGACAAATTGAAAACATTAATTGTTAACAAGAGGTGTTCACTCCTTGACCTTGCCATTTACATTGAAAAGTATCAAGGCAAAAGAAGAATTATGGAAATTCAAATATTTCACCATGCAAAAATATAATCTTCAAAAAAATCCTCTAAAAGAAACCAAAATCCTTCAAGATATCACAACTCTACACAATACCCTTGCCTTGGTAGGCAAGGCCAACAAAGTAATGAAGAGGTCAACACTAAGTTTCAGTGAAACACAAGACTAGAAGGAAAAATTAACTACCAAACCGAAATTCCACCAAAACCCAAGATCAAGGGAGTTTAGTCACATGTTTTATGGTGATCCAAAAACATTGCCAAATAAATAACCTAAGCACTATTGTTCTTTTACCCCTTCATTCCCAACATGCTTCTCTTGCGCATTGTCCTCAATCATTAGAGTGTCATCTAATACACCATTGAAGTTATTCAATAAGCTTGCACAGATTTTTGTGGCATATGGATAGCCTTTTAAATTTGCATGTCCAATGTCAAATTGCAAGATTTCAATGTACAAATTCCAAATGCATGTACTATATGTATTCAATTGCACATTTCCATGATGGAGCTTCAATTGAATCTCTTGCCTTGACTACAATCCTCATATGCACAATCAAGTGCACATCAATGATGGATTCTTTCATCAATGTAAACCTTTACAATCGGTATGCAATAACATAGTTCCAATCCAATTTGCCTCTTTTGTTTCTTTCCATGATTCTACATATGCATCATTAAGATGTAAATCCATCTTGTAAGCAAAATGCATTTTGGTCTTGTTCTTCTAACAAGTTGAATTGGGTGAGGAGCTTTCAACCAAATTGAAGTAGAAAGCACAACATTTACACCTAAAACCAAATTTAAATTCACCTTTGTTGTGACTAATTATTGTTGGTATTTAAATCATCCACTCTAAACAACACAAGAAGCAAAAATTCTATAGTTTAGGTGAGTAAGTCCATGATAAAATGACTCATGCTTTAAGGTTTTTCATTTCTTTTTGTTATTTTTAGGATTTTTTTGTAAAGTGAGTTTTTCATTTTTTCTTGGTTTAAAAATAAATAAATAGGGTTTTTAGGGGCTTGTTTTAGGCTTTTTAAATATTTTTTTAAAGAGTTCCTTTTGAGTTTTCTTGAGCTCCATGGCTTTTTCTACCAATGATGCCTTTTCAAACAAGGGTGATAGCTTTTCATCAAGTAGTGGCAAGGAAATGGTTCAAAAAGTGCACATACAATATCAAAATAGTGTTTGTGAATGTAGTTGCAAGCACTAACACATTGGAGCTATTTGATGCAAATGAATTGAAACCAAGTGTTAGGCAATTAACCAACTAAGAGATGGGTGTTTAGGATGTGTTCACCACAATGGGAACAACTTTAAGTTTGTTCAAAACTTTAACAAACTTCAATTTGTTAAAGATTGATTAACTATAAACATCAGTGGTCCCCACCATTGTTACCCATGATGCAAGATCCACTAATGAAGCTCACATTGTGACAAAATGATCAACTAAATTGAACCCAAAGGAAGAATTGTTCCAATTCACCATGTACATGAAACATGACAATGTAATCATGTATGAGGCATTCTTGTGGAACTACAATGCTAATGATGTAATTTTCATTACATAGTGTATTAAAAAGGCCAATGTAGCTGATGTAATTATATGGCCTATTATTGAAGATAGGTTACCCTTGGAAAGCAAATCCTTGAATTTTACGATTATATTGAACTTAATGATGGGACTTTCATTGAGTTTTGCAAACCTTGGAACAATGATTTTCACAAATAATGGTTTAATGGTTGTAAGAGGATGTATTGTATGAATAACAATGTGGTCCTAGACCATTATGAATTATTCATTGACTTGAATAGTAGTTATCCTAGTTCCTTCCATGATGTGAACGTCTTGCACAAGTTGGACTTGTACAAAAGTTGGTATCATTATTTTTACACACAAACAAGTACTTTGAATAATTATTGGGGGACCCAAGTATGTGGGTGAAGAGGGTGCAAGCTTGCCCCTAGGTATGACCTAGATGCAATGCAAACATAAAACAAAATGCATGTAAGGTATAAAATGAAAGTCAAATGGGGAACTAGGGGGTTGGAACAGAAATGGAAAAAATTAATGAAATGATCTAATTTTACGAAGGAAAAATATAATCATTTGTTCCTAGCTATAATTATCTTAATTAACTTTTTGCACAAATGTCATGTAAACATCACATACAAAATAATTGGTGACCAGATTGAAAATTCAATTGATTATAGTTGGGATAGGAACTTCTAATTATAGTTCTAGCATTTTTTTAAACCTTTGTTTTAAAAATTTTGTCTATCAAAACTCCTTGATCTTTAGTTGTTTTGATAGTGTTCAATTTCACCTATCTCTTCTTTTCTATGCTAACCTCCATTGTTGCCTTGTTCAATATTTTTTTATCCTTGTTGTTGACCACCATCTTGTGGTGGTAAAGTTTATGGACTATGATTGCAACACTTTCACTTTTGTTTGTGCTTTGCCATTTGATGTAAATGAAGAACCAAAGCTTGAAGTAGGAAATGGAATAAATGGTGTGGTAGATGGTAACACTAAAAGAAATCCCACAAAATGCAACTACATGCATTTGCAGCTACATGCAACTAATTGTCATTTGCAATTAGCTCTAATTGTATTTGCAACTATTTTGCACCCTTGAGCATTTTTGTAACTATGCTACAACTACATTTGCAACTAATGATTTTTCATTATACATTCTATTTTTTTTTTAAATTCATGATCATGTCCATATGTCACATTACTTGCAAATGGAACCAAATGCAATTACACCATTAAGGTGTCAACATAGCCCCTAATGGTATAGGTGTATTTAAAAACTTTTGAAAGGTATGTGTATTTTTGCTAAGTTATATTAAGGAGGTAATGGGGGTATGTTCCATTGGTGTATTAATAAAGTTGTATTTAGTTTATATTAAGCCAAATTAACTACCTACCTACCTATATATGTTTCTTTACCTACCTAGCTTAGGCTACAACCTATGTACTTATGTTTACCTACCTATTTAGCCTAGGTTACCTACCTAACTAAAGTAAATTACCTACTTATTAATTAATTGATAACTAATAGTTAATACTTAGTATTTATAGTTAATATTTAATAATATATTAATTAATTTTTTTTATCATACAAACTATTAACCAGTTATTTATAATTAACCAATTAGTTAATTACTTATGTACTTAGTTATATACTTATTTTATTTTATTTTTATATACAATTTATAATCTACAAAATTAAAAAGGAGGACAATGGATATGAGATAAATTTTTTAGTTGTAATTTAGTTTGGAACTAAGTTACAACTTCAATTTTTATCCCATATGTTTTGTCCTTCACTTCCATCTTGAGAATTATATAATGAAGAATCTTTGTCTTACACATTCACATTAAAACACACATGTCAATTGGCATGAGCCAATCAAAGGAACTTAACCATTTAAAGAGTTTACTTGTCAATTGGCATGAGCCAATCAAAGGAACTTAACCATTTAAAGAGTTTAACCTTAAAAGTTAAACTTAAAAGAAATTTAAAATATTTACCTACTTTTTTAACCTACCTATCTACCTACTTACCTAGCTAGTTAGCTAGTATGACCTACCTACCTACCTACTTAATTTGACCAACCTACTTAAATATTGATTTTAATTCATTTTGGCCAAAATTCAAAAATGCCAGATGGCATATGCCATGTGTCACAATTTAATATCATATAAAATAGACGATGAGGATCCAGTGTCTATATGTAAAAAAAAAAAATTCAAAACTTTTTCATTTGCCACATATCATTATGCAAATCATTGATTTTTATGGTAATATAAAGATGGCATATAATGATATGCAGATGGTGAAGTATTTATTGACCATTGATTTCATGCACACTTGCAACTAGTGTCTTATGCAACTTGTCTAATGTAATTAGCCAATTTTGATTAACAAATGTCCTTTGCAACTATAATATAATTGCAAATGATAGTTGTTTTTTTCCCAATTTCCCTCTAGTGTAAAATAGATGATGGCTCTTGTATTAAATCATAGAGTGTAAGAAGACTAAGTGGCCTTGGTATTTTGGGTGTGGTAGATTTACCATTAATGACATTACACCACCTTTTGAGAACATTATGAGTGGTGTTTCCATTTGGTGCTTTTAATTATGTCAAACCCTAGTCACTTTGTAACAAAATTCTTTCACATCCTTCCTCATTAAATGTCTTAATCTTTAATTCTTTTATAGCATCTCAAAAATGGTCCTTCAAGGTGTCCTCTTAAAACTAAGAATAAATTTAAGTCTCATCATATTCACCATATAATGCCTACCATAAAATGTTAGGTATCAATTGCATCACTTGTTTCTCGTTTATAGAATACAAAGCAAAGTTTCAGTGGTAATGCATAGCCATTTTAGGCCATATATCTTGGCATGCAATTGATAAACATGAGAAATTTTTTTTTATATAAATGAATTCTTAAAAAAAGGGGTCAAGAATATTATGTGGTTAGTTTTATTAATTTTACCAATCTTTGAAGGGGTTCCTAATGGTACCATCCAAGGATACTCAAGTGCCATGGTTCAAATACTTGGTTTGTTCACATGATACAACTTTCAAACCATCTAGCCTACATGTTATTATTTTTCAAAAAATTAGTTAAAACGATTAAAACATTGATGTAGTTTTGAATGTGTTGATGTGTAAAAGTTTAAAGACAGGTTTGCAAATGTATTCATAACCCCCCCTTTTTTTGTAGATATGTAATTCTATAATAAAATGACTCACTTCATTTGTAACCATTCACAAATAACATATTTGTAAATTTTCAATTTGAGTTATGAATTCAATATTTTTCATGTAACTTACATATTGTGATCTAACATTGTAAAATTCACAATTTGCATTTTTCCTTCCTATAATCTTTGAATAAATGTAAAGATAATGTGTAAATCTCAAAAAAAAAAATACATTGTAAAACTCAAAAATGGAATTAAATCATAAATTTTGTGTAATGGTTGCATGCCACATCACTTTTGAATGTCAATTACTTATTATTATGTTTTTGGAAAAGAGCAAGAGAGTGAATCCCAACATTTACATGTGAATTCAAACTTGGGAACTAGAATCTTATGATGTTTTGAATATTTGGAATAAGGTTTAGGGCACAAAACCTTGTCCAAATTAAACTTTTGAAGAGTAAAATATTCAATGTGGGGTTGCATTTCTTGTTTGAAGCTCTAAAACACAAGTTATGGCCAAAAAACATTGGGAATTAAATTTATAATTTGACTCCCATCCATTAAAACATATGAAAAATAATCAAATGACCTTTGATTAGAGCATGTGATATAGAATTGGAAAGGTTTCTTCAAGGGCTAAAACTTTGCCCTTGCAAGTTCTTGAGTCAAAGCTTACATGCATGAATTATGAATCTACAAATTTCTAGAACTCATAACTTGGCAAATTTAAAAGTTTTGGGATTCCCATTTTGGAGTCCTAAGAAACTTTGCCATTGCAATGTACTCCCTCCCACTAATCATGTATAATGCAAGGGGAAAAGTGATGATTCCCCCCAAATCCAAAACATGGTGTTTTGTGAGTGTGAGTTGTTCATGGCTCGTCAATGCACCATGTTGGCTTTAATTTGCACTAACTACCCTCTTTTTTGGTTTGTGCAAATTGACTTCACATGAAGCATAACATATAAGAATTCATTATAATCCCATCCTAGAGCTTTTGCATGCCCCTTTGGTCCCAATGTGTGAATTAGGAAGCATGCCTAAAACTTTCAAAAAAATTATAATGCACTATTTCGAAAAATTTACCCCGATACCTTGAGACAAGCCCTTGGTTTGTAGGGTGTTGATGCAAATGTTCTTTAGGCTTTGTAAGATATGAATTTTTTTTGATAGGTAAATGGTCAATTTTCCAATATGTAAAAAAATTCAACAAACCATTTATGTTCAATTTCCCAAAGTTAGGTATATGAACATACCCTTATTGGGCTATAAAACCTAGGTATGAAGATGAAGGCATGGGTATTTACTACCTACCTTCCTAGTAAAACAAACAAATTTGAAACCTTAAACAATGGTTTCACGCATTCCTTTATAAGCTTTTATGGTGGTTTAAGGTTTGAAGTAGGTTCAAGGAGGCATCCAAGGATAGCAGTCTTGCAACATCAAATTCATGGGTTGATACCGATGTTGTGCAAATGCTTGTGTGGAAATGTGAAAATTGGCAATTCCAATTTTAATTATTGGGAACTTGATCAAAACCTACTTTCCTTTGTTAAATTTAATTGAAAAACCGAACCTAAATATTTTATGAACTTGAAAACTAAATATTGATCTAAAATTGGGATCCGATTGTTTTCATAGGATGAACCTTACCCATGATCAACCTAAAATTCTTTTTGTTGTGTGGTCATGGGTCTCTAAGGTTTATGGTTTTTCCCTTATTGTTTTTTTTTTACTATGAAAAAAATGGGGATTTTGCAATTGGTCTTGTAACTAGATTCAGAGTTGTAGCAATCACTTACAACTCATGGTATTTCTATAGTGTTATTAGTGCTATTAGACAAGTCACAACATTTGCATTAAAAATACTGAAATTTTATATGTAAACATATATTATGAAAAACAAATGCAGCTTTGTGCAACTACTTTGCAACTAGTTATCTGCATCAATTTCCCACAAAAATGCATGTAAACAAATGGAATATTTTCATTCATCCATCAATGAATAAAGTTCATTTATGTCATTTGCAACTAACTTATAATTACTTTGTAACTTTATATCCATGTCAATTTCTCATGCAAATGCCAATGGACAAACTTCCTACTTGCATGGGTTTTCATTCATCCATTGACAAATGAAATCTATTGATGTTTATTACAACTAATGCATTATCAAGTTATTATTTTGCAACTAATGGATTTTGCTAATGGTACTATGTTGCAACTTGAATTCAATTAATGTAATTCTAAATTGAAACTTATCAATTTGTTGATGAAATTATTTCATGCCTATTAGAATGGACAATAATTTTGCATCATGAAACACATTACATAAATCCATTGCATAAATAATGATAAACATCTTGCTCTAATAATACAATTATATGTATCAATATTCAATGTTGGAAAATACAATACTCATATGAACATTTTTTGTTATCCCTGGTCCTTTCTAATGATATGTACTTTATTTACATCTTTAATGTTAAGTTAAAAATATGTTAAAACTATTGCTATCAAATATCATATTTAATATTTATTTTTAGATATAATGTTGAAAGGTCCACTTTGTATCTATTCAAAAGTTGGCTTATGATTTAATAATTTTCAAATGTGAAATGATGTAGGCACATTTGCAATATAAGAATAGCCTCATAATAATATGTTCATATTATTAATCTAAATAAAAGTCTTTTACAACTATAGTGTAACTAACAAGCAATGTACATACAATGTCATTAATAGCTTATCGTTGAAATGTAATATAAACAACACATGTCATAGGGTGTTTCCATGTTAACATGAACCAACCTTGCACCCTTGGGTGAAAGTGCCTTTTTTGGAATATTTTCATGATATCCCCAATTGTAGATTGAAAAAAATCATCAAAAAAATATTTTGACCTTACAAGATGTTACCTTATAGTATGATGTAAAAATATGTTAACAAAGTCTCCCCCAAAATATGTCATGTTTTAAGGACATCCCCAAAAATAGAAGTCCTTACATTGTTTTTAAAGCACTAGTTACAATGATTAATAAAGGTGTTAAAGTATTTCATACTTATTATATTCATTCCAAATCAAACCACATGTTTTCATAACATATTAGAAACATTATCATGAGTGTTTTTAAATCACTTATAACATAAGCTATACAATTTTTGACACAAAAACATTAAAAATTAAACATTTGTCATAACTATTTTGGCTCCTATTATTGACTGCAAGTTTTATATTTACAAACAAAATTGCAACACATTGGTTTTGAATTTTCTCACATGTAAATGTAAATTTACCTTCACATTCACTGTCTTAATAAGAAAGTTAGGATGTTTAGGACTTGCACCATCAAAGTTAGTAATCAATAATTCATTTTAATTGCATAAAAACTAACAACCTAACAATGTAATGTTTTGATGCACAAGAACAACGAATGATATTGTAAATGCACAAAACAACATGGGTGTTGAACTTGAATATTTCTACTTATTACACCCATAAACAATTATAATTTCACACAATCATCAAAAATAAGATTTTGATGGTTTCAATCAATAAAAACACAAACAAACAAAAAGACTTACATGTACAAGACAATGGCATTGGTAGTACAATGTATTGTTGTTTCAATTTCACTTCAAAACTAAACTTTCAATTAATTATATAGTTTGATGTGATATTTAGTATAAGATGCAACAAAATTGATAGCTAATCATATCATATTAATTGAATTACAAACACATTAGTGAAATTTAATAATCTTCATATGGTGATAACCTAGTTTCATAACTAGTTGTATCATAAAGAACAACATAGTTGATGACTAGTTGCAAAAAGTTGGAACTAACAAATCATTGCCATGGTGTCAACTATCAATTGCCATGCTAGTAATGCATAATGTGGCATGATAATATGTGTCACTTGACTATATGTTAATAGAAGGGTAGTTGCTTTCAACTCCTCTTGTGCAACTTGAACACAAATTCAAAATATGTTAACCATAATCATATAATATATGGGGCATATTCAAATTGTAAAGGGTCCATTTTGTAACTAATATGTGGATATCATAGAACCTGTGAATTTCTAATGTGACATTTTATTTTGAAATGTCTTGTATTTCCAAGGAATAAATGTGACATAGTTGCACATTAGTTGCACCAAACACCTAGTTACAAGGTAATGAAGTTTTTGCAAACACGATCTCTTGTAGTGTGTTATCCATTAAAGCTTTCACCTTTTTGTCATTCTATTATTTCTACATGAGCTTTCATCACACACATTGTTCCATTTGCTCTAAATTTATTCTACACTTGCATTACATGTTCTCCAAGTTTTGCTTGGTTGCTTTTGGTTTCCACAAAGTTATTCTCTACAACATCCAAGTACTAAGTGCTATGTGTCCTCCCATTCTTTTCCTTTTACTTGAGGTTTTTAATTCCTCTAATGGTTTGTTTTTATGTGGGTTCAAGCACAATATAATGAGCTAGAGGCACCACTTTAGGTGACTACTTATTTTTTGTTTCTTTTCTTTAAAAATTTAATCATTTTTCAAAAAAAATTCTACTATTATGTTAAGGATTATATTAAAAAAGTTCCAAAATTTTGTCATTTTCAACTCTTTTTAGTTTTTTTTACATGTCCTTTAAATAGCAAAAGCACTGGTTACAACTACTTTTAAGTGTTTTTTTATTCATTAAATTGATTTCAAATTTATTCACATATTCTCATGAGACATTGTCAATGTTATTATGTAACTAAATCCGAAAATTTCAACACCAACTTAAATTATCACTTTCAACTATGAAATAAAAAATAATGGTTCCAATTGTTTTGATACATATTAACATGATTGCATCTATGTAGTTGCTATTTACTTGCTAAAGTCAAACTTGTGTTCCTCACCAAAAAATTCAAGGAAAATACGATGATTACTTAAACATCAAAATATAGAATATTTTTTATCTCATTAAAGTTTCAAAGTCTATTCAACTTGGTAAATGTATTTACAAAAATATTTTAGTGAAATTTTTAATTTAAAAGCTTCCTATATTTCTTTAAATTTCAATGTGTCTAATGAAATGAAAGTGTGACACTCCTAGTGGTACCTCCCAATGATACTTTTGCTAAGCACCTTATAATATTATACAACAATCAAAATAAGAAATAAAATTCTTATGAGATTAAAAAATGTTAATAACTCATAATGATCACTACAAAAAATAGCCACAAGACATGAATATTTGTATTCAGAAAGAATCATGACAAACCTTTTTTTATCATCTTTTCAATTCCTTGCAATCTTTCATCATTTTTTTGGATTTGTTGTCACAATTTGATCCATTGTACAATTCAAAAAGCATATGCAATTAATGACTCAATCAAATAAAGTTCAATTTCCAATTGCAAAACATCATACCCAAGATTAACAAAACAAACTCCATAATATATCCACCATCTTTCACATTTAGGGCTCAAACTTATGAAACTCAAAAGATTCTTTACCTTACACATGTATTAGTTTGCAACCTATTTACAAGCCCTTACATTAAAAAATTTTATCTTCTAGTTTTGCCATGAACCTATAGGGCTTTATGTTACAAAATTTGATCTCCTAATTCATTTATTAACAGACTTTGGCCTTGCCCGAATGACAAACTAGGAAGCAAAATTGAACCCCTAGGGCGCGTTAGAAAAATCCCTCAATTCACCTTTCTTCACCCTATTTTTGGGCCTCCTTTCACCCCTTAACCCCTCTATTAGTGGTGTCTATGAACTAAGGAAAATTTTATTAATATGGGTATGAAATGTTGAAACTCAACATTTAATGCACTAGGTTTGAGAAGAATTATAGTAATTATATAAGCAAGAGCAATGAAAGTATTTGTAACAATAATGGAGGTGTTCAGGATAAAAAAGAGATAGGGTGGAACTTAGTTTTCCACCAAGATTGATGGTTTTCTAAGTTTCACCCTCCCCCTTAAATGCTAATGCACTTTTTTGGCAAGTTTTAAAAAATATCACCTTGTTTATGACCAAACTCATAGTTCTAGTGTTGTTTTTTCCTTACTTTATGGATAATTCTATTATTCAATTTTAGGAATGAATAATCAAAACTGATATATGGGGGATTTTTCAAAATCCATGGATTATTCCAAAGACAATTTCAAAAATAACTACTTCATTTTCAAGGAGAACTACTTCATTGTTTTAAAAAATAACTATGTTTTCCCTATTTACTTTTTTAATCACTATTTCCCACCTTTCTTAATAACCACTTCCATTTTATAATTATTTCATTATTTTCCCCTATCCACCAACATGGATATGAAAAAACAAATTAACATGTCTTTTCATGTCCATGAAATGTATATTAATTAAATTGACATAAATAATGATGAATTATTAAAAATCATATGAAAACATAAGAAAAAAATTAAATAGTTGATCATCATTGGTAGTGTGCAGTAGTGTAAAGCTCAAATATGTTAAGAAATAAATTCATCAATTAGGGTAGTACATGTCAAGGAAGGGGTTCATGGCCTACCATAATACTAAAATCATGCTACAACAAAAGTTGGTAGTTAATGCATTATGGACCAATGAACGATTTTAAATTTCAATGGGCCATTGTCAATACTATGTAAGCATAAATCACACCTTTATTTGAATAGTGGATTACTTGTTTTGAATTTAGTAATTATTTAAAAGTGTTATATTAGAGAATGGATGGAGGGACATATTATGACTCCAATTGATCTTGGAGGCACATAGTAGGGCAAGCCCATGAACTTCAAAGCCACAATTTAGTTCCATGGTCCCCTCGTTAGTAAAAGAACATCGGTGCCTACTTTTGTCACCTTTGCAAGTTCTACCAACAAGAGCAACACATGCACGTTCATTCATGTAAAATATGTTGATATTATGCAAAATACTTTCATGTGTAATATTATGTAGGGAAAAATATATATTTAATTGTTTGAATAAAAAAAATTCTAAGGTGTTATGTAAAATAAGTCCGTGGACTTCAAGAAACAAATGTTTATCACATCCGACATAAAACATTTCTTGTTTCCCCATCCCATCCATAAATATGAAAAAATGGATATAATGTGAGAGGCTGGGATGAAATGTGTAGAAGTGTGTGCCCTTGTGTAGGAAATGTGAGAAACATAATCCACTATTCAAGTAAGGTGTAGTTTATAGTTTCTTTAGCCATGTTCAACTTCTTTTGTTTACAAGTTGATGCCATCCTTTTCAAAGATGGAGTTTGCACCTTATCCAAACTTGTCATAATCGATCCACACACACACACACACACATTTCCTTATCACATTCTCTATGTACTTCGATAATCATTTCCTACATGAGGATTTGCTACCTTAAAAGGAAAAGTTTGAAATAGGTTTTAAATCTTGAATTTGTCACTACAAGGTGATTAATGTATTATTTCATTTTGGGTATCACATTACATCATGTAAGGGAAACAATAGATCACTTTGGGTCGTGAATAATGTTTATGCTTTCAAGATGAAATAATGTGGGATGTGTTATTGAACAAATTTTCTAATTTAGTTTTACAAAATATATATGATTTAAAATTGATTTATTGAATTTCCAATAACAAAACTTCATCACAAGTTAATAAGTTTGACACCATGTGTTTGAAAATTACAAAACCACCTTGTAATTATTTTATTTTAATAAGCATAATTATTTGACATGTTATTTTTTAAACATTTGACTATAGTTATCAAATATTTTATATTAAAATTAAAAAATTATATATATAATTTGAAGCAAACTCATTCAAAGCTTCAACATCAATACCATTCAAGGTGTGAACATTTTGAAAATTTCCTTCTATTCCAAATTTATCTTCATCATTAAAGTACAAACCACCTTTTTATGAAACCTCCAATTCAAATTGACCATAATCCAAATGACATGTGCCTAACATGTATTTCTCACATTCTTGGCCCTTATTATTAATCTTCAAAAAGAAAAATGTAAATTATATTTATAACTTTATAATTATTAACATGTGTATCTAATGTTTATAGTATGTAGTTTTATTTTGAAATGTATTTAGAATGTTACTTTTGAAAAAAACATATTTTAGTCCTACATTTTTTGCATGTAGTTTGAAAAAAAGATGGAAGTGACTACCCCAAGACTCTTACATTCCAAGTCTAAATATTATAAAATCACCTCCGTGAACCCCTACTCATTGAGGACTTTCCAGTAGTACTAAGAACAAAGTTAGGGACCTCATGGTTAAGGAGATCTCAACATGACAAGGCAAACAAAACAAACAACTATCCTTCATAGTACGATGGTTTCAATCGACTTTTTCCAATTTTGTTTACACCATTTCTTTATTCTTTTTCACCTTCTTCATAACTATGTGGATAAGTTTTCACCCATGTATTTTTTAAAAAGAAACATGAAAATGTGTGTTCCAAAAGTGTCACCTTTATCCTTTCCTATTCCTTGTTTTGCTTGGGTGTTTGAGAATTTGCTTGCCTTTCAACATGATTGTCATTACTTTCTTAGAATTATCAAAAAGTTCATCAAATAGCAAACGTGCAAGCCATGTATTCAACATCCATGTGTAGTGAGTCCATTGTGTTTAATATTTGAGGACTATTGGTGACCATCCAAGTACTAGGCTATAGCCTAAGATGTTCATATGGTGGGACTCTTTACGTAAGATTGTTTCAATATGCATAATCTTTCCAAATATGTCAATACATGTTGTGACAATGTTTGCTATGTTTATTATGTCAATACAAGCAATAACAATTGAAATTGAATATAAATTAATTTGAGTTCAATCTTACTTTTATTTTTAGTTTTATTCTTTTGTATCAGATAAGATCACAGGTGTGCAAATTCTTGTCGAAATTTGCCACTATAATAAAATCCTCTAAATTTCCAGATTTTAATTGAATGTCAAAAGGTATGTCTTTCGTAATGCCCATTCTCACACATTTTGATCTATTTTTCAAAACTCATTGCAACTACATGGATACACCAAAAGTCTTGATTTCATAAGCAATCCAAATTGAACTTAATGGATTAGGACGGTTGATGACCAACCAAAAGATTGTTTTAAAGTCACAAACAAGGATGCACATGAAGCAATGGGAGTCAAGGTTGAACAAGAAGAATCAAATGTGATTTGCTATTTGGTTTGTTTCATACCTTACTCATGCATCCTCATCCATTTTTCTCATGATTGGTAGTATTTGTTCTTTGTATGTCCACCCTTCTTCCAGGTTTCTCCACCTTGTCACCACCTTCATCTTCAACATCTTTGTATGAACCATGTTCTAAACAATGCGGCCAACTATGAACATAATATTACAAAACAAACCAAACAAGGTCCAATCTCAAAAGAAAGGTGGGTAATGGCTATTACAATAAATACATTTGCCATCCGCATACCATTTGTATTAAGTCATGTTTGTATTATAGTTCCCAAATAAAAAAGATAATCAAAGGCTTTTTCTTGGTCCACAACATCAATTTCAACAACCAAATACCAACCTTGTTCAAATGCACTATCATGGCTTGGTATCCATGCAATTTGCTCAATTCACATTTGTTGTTGTTGAGATCACAATCACAAATGATTTCCTACAAAATGTCTAACTAAATTTGTTCAACATTTGGATGACAAATGTGACAACATGAATTCTCAAAGTAGTAAAGAAACTTATTTCTCGATAACACATCCAATCTTAACTACGTTTTAATTAACATTTGGATGACAAATGTGACAACATGAATTCTCGAAGAAGTAAAGAAACTTATTTCTCAATAACACATCCAATGTTTGTCTCCAAAACAAATGCATCTTGATAATAATTACTACAATCCTTAATACACGTACCAATATAAATTTGTAGCTTGTGAGTAGTTAGTTCATGAGTTGTTCAAAGTCATGGAATTGAGAAGGTTGACAAAAAGATCCAAGTTTTTCCTTGAAGATCCTTGAGGTCCAAGTTGCACCCCTTTCATCAACACACGAAGTTCCTCAACTTTAGTCTTCAAGACACCACAAATTTGGTCTTTTGTAAAAAGTCGAACAACTCTCTCAACTTCCATTCGTCCAACAACCTCCTCAAACTCACCTGACTTCTTAGCTGCAACTGCAATCTTCAAGAGGTCAACACATAGTTGGCAATTCATCATCTGCTCAGAGTCATTTGGCCACCCAATCATTGGCACTCCCATTGCAATGCTTTCCATAATTGAATTCCATCCACAATGTGTTAGAAATCCTTTGACCATAGGATGTGCAAGGATTTGGAGTTGTGGGGCCCAAGAAAAATACACCAAGCCTCTCTCTTTCGTCCTCTCCAAGAAACCCTTGGGTAGGAGGGTTGCAACAACTGACTTCTCACCTTCTGGGGTCCTAACAACCCAAAGGAAGTGCACCCCACTCGCTTCAAGTCCTAGAGCAAGCTCACACATTTGTTCCTTGCCATGCATTGTTATTGTTCCAAAGCAAACATACAAGACTTCTGTTGATTGTTTGGATAACCATTTCAAGCACTCATTGTCTCCTTGTTCAACTTGTAGATTTTCTTGTAAAGCTCGATCACCTTCACCAATGCCTTTGAGAAGAGGCCCAATTGTCAATACTCTTGGCACCTACAATAGCAACCCCCATCCATAAGCAACAACAATCAGATGTGATTGTCAAAGAACCAGAATGGTCATCAAGCATAAATGTATGTAAGTGGTAACCAAGTTTTGGCAAAGTGCAATTTACGAGATTTGACTACCTCCACAAAAATGTATTATGAAAATCTCATATGAATATGAAAGTGGGACACTGGCATGGTAGTTTGCAGCCCAAAAACAACATCCAATTTGTCAAGCAAAATTGCCACCCACAAGGTGCTATACTGGTGCTGGAACGCACCCAATTTACTTGGCATCCAGTCTGAAGCATATCTTGTAAACCTTCAATGATGCTAGCTTCGAGCTCATACACACTATTCACAAGAAATCCTGTAGCTCTCCACAAGCACGCTCCATGATAAACAAGGAACTCGGATTTCTTTTGATCTCCTTGTAAAGTCCGAGGCAAATCAATGGGTGCAATGGGAGGAAAGCCAGGAATGGTGTAAGGCTGTCCATTGGCTCGTGCAGGAATGCGGCCTTGGGCATTCAATTCAGGGAGTCTACACAGCAAAGAAATGAAATGTGTCGGGGACGAAGAAAGACAATAATTGGCCACCTTGAATTCATCAGCTGTATCCTGGCATCATCATCCCCGAAAGCCCAAGCATTATTACTACAGTTTAGTAGCCTACTACTCCATGCTTGGAATCCAAAAGGAAATGACAACAATCATTTCATATTACAGCATGTCAATCTGAGTTAATCTAGTACTAATCAGCCTAATACTCATTTGAATGACAGAGAAATAATCATATTTGTGGAAAGTTTTCCAAAACAAAGCTCTGACAATAGCTGAAGCTTGCTTGATTAGGAAGTAGCCTCTTTTCTACAACAATGTAAAGTGTCTCATTCATCAGGAGATGGGGATCTCTCTCTATCTTATTGCAGCATACAGCAGGTGTTCTGGAGTCAGGTGGTCATTCACCTCAATTCTCTTTTTCTCACCTTAAGAAGAATCTCAGTTTCTTAAGTCTTATTCGCAAACAGCACATGTGGAGACCAAAAGCAAATCGAAATGCAATTTTCATCTTGCTGAACTAATTGCTGAATTCAGATCAGGCGCTAGATCTCTCCCTATGTGGGTGTTGCAGCAAATTTGGAAGTTCTCAGTTATTGTTGGTCTTTCACCTCAATTTTCTCTCTCCTCACCTGACAGGTTCATTGTCTTCACAAACAGCACATGTGGCAGAGAGCAAAAGACAAAGTAGATAGAATGGCATTTGCATCTTGTTGGACTTGCCTGACCCATAAGAAACTCATCAGGAACTGAAATCTATCTGGTTGCAGCAGCACAGGGAGTCTGAATTGGTCGTTTGAGCCTCGATTCTCTTTGTCCTCAACAGATGGGTTCACAGTCTTCACAAACAACACCATGTAGAGAGCAAAAGAGGAAGCAGATAGAATGGCATTTGCATCTTGTTCGATTTGCCTGACCCATCAGGAGGAGCTGGACTCTATCTGGTTGCAGCTCAGGGAGTTGTGAGATAGGAATTCTGAGTCTGGTCTTTCATCTCACAAAACAAAAGCAAACAAACAAAGACATTTGGAGAAGATGCGAAAGAGAGAAATGGCAGTTTTTTCCTGTAGGGACATACCTGGGTCCAGCCGAGAAACATGTCGGAGATGATGCACACAGGAGGCTGAAAACTCTCAGTATGTGAAGAAGAAGTAGAAGAAGATATTGCAGAAGAAGGAGCAATGGTACAAGCGGATGATGAAGAACCCATCATCAATTTCTTCATGAGCTTTGCAAAAGAGTCTTGCAGATTGTGTACAGATTGTGCTAGATCCAAGAAATTGTCACTTGTCACCTCCGCATACTCTGCAGGCAGATGGAAACAAGCCAGTTGAATGTTGTTGTTGCTGGTCTTGTAGATGGCTTTGAATCTCTCTTCTTCTCCTTCTTCTTGCTCATCTTTTTTTTCTTCCAGCTGCAGCAGCAGCTCCCGTCGTGTGCTTTCAAGGTGTGGAGTGGTGGTGATGAAAGTGATGGCAACGTCGTACTCAGCTGCCAATCTCTTGGAGAAATGCACAAAGGGTCGGATATGGCCTTGTAGAGGAAATGGGAAAACAACCACATGTGGTGCTGCTCTTCTGCATGGTTTCCTCTTCACTTGCTCTTCTTCTTCCACCACCACCACCATCTTGTTGCTGTTCTCTGACCATCAACAAGAAGCAGCTTCCGCCACCAGCACCACCTCTCGTCTGCCAAAGAATCTCTCAAGGATTTCAATCACAGAGGAAGCTCTCGCAAACTTGAGCATTTCACACTTGTTGCTCGTTTTGTACCTGTTTTACCCTCCGTCTTCTCCTTCCTCTCCTCTGCTACCCCAGTTCCTGTATTCCAATTGGCTCTAACACTAAACCCTAGCTTCTCTTTAAACCCTGTACCCTAGAAGTTCTATGGAGAAGTGCTGCCCGCATTCAGTGCTGCATTCTGATCATAAGGTTGTATGGAGAATTGCTGCATTCAGTGCTGCTGCATTCTGCTCATGAGGTTTTGCTTTGAAGGGACTTCCACCATGCTACTATCATTAGAGGGGCATTTGCATGTATTGTGGGGTGATGGTGGGAGGGACCTGCAAGGAAACAAACAAGGGAACTGCTTGCAGCTCCCTCTCTCTCACCATCATCAGCTCCCATCAGGAAGTTGTGAAAGAGGTTTGGCATGCAGTTCTGTGATGCAGAAAGTCAGAAATCCTAATTCAAACTCTGTATAGTATGTATACCACCAGAAGGGTACATGAAGGGGTTTTGCAGCTGTGGTGTTGCTGAAGAGTAGTTGTTGGTGTGCAAGAAATGTTCATTTGATTCAACCAGGCTGCCAATAAAATGGGGATTGCAAGAGATGGGTGCCACCCAAAGATAAGGCACTGCTATCACAAACCCCCCTTGCAAAGGACAGTTGACTTTTGCTCTGTAAAACAGCAGCATAGAATCATGTGAATTGGAATTTTTTGGAAACAAATGTATGGAGAAGGATCTGCGAGAAAAAACAAATCTCAAGTTTTCTCATGTGTTTGCCAAGTTAAAACTTGAGTGCAGTGTGAGAGCTTTATTTGTGGCACAGATTTGGACTGTAACAAACCTAGGACTTGTGCAGATTTCCAATGGATAGGTAATGTATTGTCAATGCTGGAGACTGAATATATTAGCATTTTTTATGTTGTATTTCTTGACTCCACTGCAGGAAAAATGACAAACACATCTCCAAACCACATTCAAGTGTGGTTGTTTTTCTTCATGCCTGTCTGTGCCAGTTGGTTGCGGTACAAGAGGCTTTGGAAAGAACCCCTTTTATTTGTCAGAGTGCAAATGTCAACTTCTTCAAGTTTCTCCCCAACTGTGAGGATTCGTTGCTATAGCTAGCAACACTATGTTGCAATGGTGAGAACTCCCCTTGGTTTAAGCTAAAGCTTTTAAGTATATGCCCTTTTTCTCTTGCTCGATGCCACACTAGGAAATTTACAACAGCTGACCAGCTGATCCTCTTGGTATGTAAAATCACATAAACTCATCATCTCCAGCTTGTGTGTGCTTAGCTATTCTATCACATCCTCAGAACTAGTTTGAACATTGTGTTCTCATTCAGGTTAGGCCACTGTTGCATTGTCATGCTGTTGAGGTTTTCCAACTTTCCAGCTGCACCTGTGCATGATCTTCATGATCTAGATACCTGTTTCAATTGTGCTAGGATGCACATCTCTTAGGGTTCCAATTCTTTCTGAACAGAACCCATTATTCAGAGGAGCAATCTCATATACCTAGTGTGTCAGAACAGGCAAAGGCTGGTCTGGAGTTTGACAGTGGCACTAAAGTGGTGGTACTACGCCTGCCTGACCACTTCCTGAGTCTGCACAAACCTGCCATTTGTGTATCACATGAAAGGAAAAATCGGTGTGCATAAATCTGATTTTTTCCCCAAAAGGAGAATCCAGCACACAATTTGCTTTCTTGGCATTGCAAGTGCATCACTTTCATGTAATCTCGGGATGGGCTGAAGTACGAGTACTGAGAACTTGGCTCAGAGAGACGATGTTGAACACAGCATGAACTGGCCACATGGCTGCGGCTGCTGATCTTTAAGCTTTCAGTGCAAGATCCTTTGGAAGGAAGTTCAATGCATCCATCTCCAGCATTTGACAAATACAGGTGAGAAGTTTCTGGAATATGTAAGGTAAGATACACATGGACCCAAGTTTTCAGTTATGTTCTAGATGTATGCCTTGATGAAAGAAATGCAGCATTTCAGGTCGAGAAATTTGCTGCTTGATTGAACACCATGCCTTTTGTTTGTCAACAACTCTAATGATCTCATTTCTCGGGTTGAAATTTGTGGCAGTTATTAAGGGCTTTCAAAACAAGCTGAAATCATCTGATGCAACTCTTGAGGAGGTGGCAATCGGTGGGGACAAAGAAACTCCTCTTTGCAACAATCCTCAAGTACAAAGATGGGTGTTTGGGCAGTTTACTTAAATCCTTTGCAAACAAAGCAGCATCAAACATTAGAAAGAGAGATGTATTTTTTCAGGTATTAGACTTTTGGGGACAGGAATGGAGTGAGTTGTGACTAAGAAAATGAATGAGGAGATAGGACCCATGTAAGTAAGTTTGCCTCAAAATAGATGCTAGACACACCCACTGCTGTGTTTTCTGACAGTGTTGTGATGGATGGGTTTCTTTCCATTACACCATGATTAACTTATTTACCAGCATTTTTTTTCTTGGGTCTGCAACTCCACATGTTTTCTACATACATCCAGTACTTATGTCTCCATACAGATCTGATAGTTGTGGAGACATATCTTCTGCGCAAGTTAAGCTGTCTACCAGCCGCCCCCCACATGTGAAAATTGTGACATTGTTGAAGATACATTTGGTGCTCTGCTGGATTTTTGAAGTGTGACCCGCAAGTCAGTAATTCTCAAGCTGATAGAACTTGCTTTTGTCAAAATCTGTGCAAGTCAGTAGTTCTTAGGTGATAGAACTTGTTTTTGTCAAAATGTGTGCCTAACTCTAAGGCTCATTAAAGTTACATCTGACCCAGCACCAACCCAGTTAAAAGTTTTTTTGGCTTTACATGATGCAGCAGCGGGCCATGAGTCACAAATGTCAAGGAGACCTGCAAGCTCCCTCAATCTTCTCTTACAATTTGGCAGAGATTGTTGTATTACAAGTTTCAAGGAAAATTTGATTATCATATATATGTATTTCCTAAGAGCAACTCCACCAGTGCATTTGACAACAAATTTTGGATGAAGAAAAGTCAAAACATGCGGGTTTGGCTCAGCAGAATGGTTTTGACCCAGCATTCTTGCACAGGATGCTGAGGCTGGCAAATGGCACAGCAAATCCTAACACGTGCTGTCGATTGGCTAGATAGTTTGATTGCTCCAGATGAGCTGCTATTCAGTGGTCTCTCACCTTTTGGAGTCCAAGTCTGAGTTTTATGCGTGAGGTTGGGAAGAAGCAAATAACTAATCTTGGATGTGAGAAATATTGTTAGAGGGCCACTTAGTGAGCATGAGCAGAGGTGCTCTCAGTGGCTTTTATCTTCTTATTATTGTCAAGTACTTTGAACCCTCACTTCTAATAGGGTATAAGACTGGTGTTGGGTGGGTATTTGATTTTTTGCATACCCACTGGTTATGGTTTTTGTGTGAGTGTTAACACATACATGCTTCTTTTATTTTCATCTTTTTTGGCTACTTTCATGATAGCCAATTGTGAAAATTTTCTCAATGGCTAAAATATGACACAAATTTCCTATGTCAATCTGGGGGACCATTGTTGCTGCAATCTGAATGAGCCAACCAACAAACTTATTGGCCTTGCCTACCAAGGCAAGGATGTTGTGTTTAGATTCATTATAGAGTATAGTAGCTTAAGGGATTTTTATAGGCCCCTAAGTAATAATAGGTCTATTTTTATATGAGGGTTTTTGAACAATGATATTTCGGCTTGTGCTGAAACTTGAGATTAGTTATAGAGTTATAACGTCTTGAATGATTTTGGTTTCTTTTAGAGGATTTTTTGAAGATTGTATTTTTGCATGGTGAAATATTTGAGTTCCCATAATTCTTCTTTCGCCTTAAGATATGTTTTAATGTGAATGGATAGGCCAGAGTGTGACACACCCCTTGTTTTCTTTTCTGTCCCCTTTGTTTCCCTTTCTCTTGTTTCATTTTACTTCATTCCATTATTTCTGGAGCTAGCCTACTCCAATGGGGCACTTGAACCCATATAAGAAGTTAAGTTGGCTTTGTACCCATTCAAGAATTGGCTACAAAACAAAGTGCACAATCCAATTCTTTGTCATTTAGCTACATGGGGCATTGGATCAAAGAGTGGGCTCTGGAGTACACACATGAGAACAACACCCATGTGCCCACAGCAGCAAGGACTCCAAAATGGTAATCATCCATAGGAAGATTTTAGCCAAAGTGGTGATGACCAAAGTTGAAAAGCTGTGTGAGGCATTCATTATTGACATTCTTCACCTCTCTCGTATGAATCCAGATTTCATCCACATAGGTTATTCATTATTTGTTTAAACCCAAATTATTTTCATTCAAGTAGGTTATCTCTCTCTTTCCATCTTGAATCATCTCCCCCTCGGATCACTTGTCACATGTGATGTTTGGCTTGGTAATTGTGGCAAAAATGCACATGCAATGAAGAGAATTATAAAGTGTGATATAGATTTTATACAATGGAATATTAGAAGCTGTGGAAGCTTTATAATTGTGATATATAAATTTATTTAATATCATTTATGGTATTTATTTTTTTGTGTTTTTTGCTGGTTTGTTTCAGTCCATTGAATTGGCCCCCACAAAAAGATTCTTGGCTTTCAAATGCACCCCCCCAAAACACTAGAAAAAAAATAGTACCTTAGTGGGGTCCTTTCAGCTCCTCACTTCCCCCAAAGTCCCATGACTAGTTATGGAGTTTGAGGGTGAGCACTGAGGACAGAGGAGACAGAGAGGATGGGACTTGTGCATTGATCTTCAAAGAAGATCAATGCACAAGTCCCATCCTCTGGTCCAGTGTTTTGTTTTTTGGGTCAATTTTGTGATGTATTCAAAATGGCAATCATCCATAGGAAGATTTAGCCAAAGTGGTGATGATCATCTGTACAATGATTTAGCCAAAGTGGAGATCATCTGTATGAAGATTTAGCCAATTTTGGCTATAAACAACATATGAAAGTTTTAAAATTTTAAATATCCTTTTATTTTATTTTTGGCTACCCACTTGAACCATGTATAGAAATCTGAAAAAAAAATTCTTGATTTTTTTAAAAACAATTTGACAATCAAAAATCTCCAAAATTGCATCAGATAAATTTTTTAATTTTTTAATTTCTCTTTTTGACCACAGTTTCGCCAGTAAAAAAAAGTATGCTCTGGTCCCTCACACTCACACTTGGTAAAGTGAGGTTGGTGGATAGAAGATGGGGGATAGAAAGTTGGAAACTTGAGAATTGGATCACCCACCTGGATTTTTGGACCCACATTAGATTGGGAAATGAAGCTACCCATCAACCAAATGAGAGGACACTCTGAAACCCTAAACCCTAAAACCCATATACACTACTACTAATGCACGCAATACCCTATCGCACAAAACATGTCCTTTGAAAAACTCTTGTGAGACTTTTTGCTATACTAATAATGCATGTAGCCATTTTTTTCCAATTGAAATTCACGAATGAATGGGTAAAGAAAGCACTTGTTAGCTACTAGGGTACGTAAATAGTAGATATAGGAAGAACTGGAAGGTAAGGGTTGGGTATATGGACCATCGCCCCTAAACCAAGGTAATCACCTTGGTTAGCTATGGGAGAGGAATACAATGAAAAAAATCTTTTCTCCCTTGTTCACCCAAAGAAACTAGGGGTCAATCCAAAAGGGTGCATTGTAGAGATGGGAGGTATAGAGTTTGTATATATTGTGTATTATTCCCTTGTCCACCCAAAGAAATAGTTGAGTTATTTTTGTTGACATAGTTACAACGGACAAACACCATAAGTTGTTGTCGTGGGCTAACAAAAGCATGACCAAGGGATGGTCCTTAAAGTACTCAACAACAACAAGGTTGAGCTACCAGCATATTTTCCCAAGTATCTAATATAAAGGTTCCTTCCTCTCCCTTTTCAACAAAGTATATTACATACACACACTTTTTCAACACTTTTGGTTTTCAACCAACTATGTGTTTAACCATGCTTTATAGATAGGGGGGAGGCTACATATTAACCCTTTTAACTTAACCTAACCCAAGGTCAGTTAATATGGTTTCTAAAGCCCATTCACTTTTTAAAAATCTTATCCAATCATGGTTGCATCATTTAAAGCAATCTTGTAGCTTTTCATGGTTGATTTCCCAAGCAGTTTTCTCAATCTTGACTTGGAACAATGGGTATAAAGTTGAAATGGTTTTAAGGGTTGGGACTTGGGAAGCCCTATAGGAGTTGGGATTGGCATCCTCAAGTTACCCAGTAAAGCACCACCAAGCCATAAGAGGTCAATCACCTACCTATTAGGTGGGTATCTATTCCTAGGGTCTCTTTCCAATAAGGCTGCTATGACCAGAGTTGCTCAGAGTATGTTGTGATCATAATAGCCTAATGGAAAGTCACTTGTGTTTCTTGTTGCAAATGCACGGCCTTTCCAATGGAGAGTTGCAATTGGGTTGAAAATATGTAGATAATCAATGGTATGAACTATGGGAACATTTCGTATGCATGGAACTTTCTATAGAATTAAAATGAAATGCATGTTCTCTTGATAAAATGGTAGATGTCATTTTTTTGTGAATCATCGTTCACAGCTCTTGCATTTGGTCAATGCTTGTCTAATATACCATTGAGGTGATTTTGAGCTGACTAGTTGAAACAAATGTAATGGAAAGTTGATGTTGACATTGAATATGTGACAAAATATGTGATCATAGCAGCCTAATGGAAAGATTTCCCTAAACGAATGACTACTTGTATCCTTAGGCATAATGGTGACCTAAGTCTTAGGCCTTACTTGCATCATGACTACCCATCATGTACAATAGCCTCATGGAAAAAAAATGTCCTTGGATGGCTGACTATTATAATACCTTGGAGGCTTTCAACACAAATTATAATATTTTTAGAAATGCTGAAATTTTCAAAAATGATCTTTCTTGAAGATTTTTTTTTTTTTGGTGAAGGACAACAAAGATTTTTTTTTATAATTTTGAAATGGAATGTTCAAATTAATTAATTAATTATTCGACAAAAATGTGCTCAAGTTGCCTCATACTATGATAGATGTATCCTTAGGGCCCAATAGTGAAATAGATCTTAGGTTTTACTTCATCATGACTATCATATTTGGTGTTTTTTTTTAAAAAAATTCCATGTTACTCAAGTGATGACCATCAATACGTATATTTAGCCAATTTTTGCAATATTCAAAATATGAAAATAAAAAAATCTTAAATGCCCTTTCACATTTTAGACGATTGTTGCATTTTTTTTCAAAACCACATGGAATTTGTGACAAAATGTTCCTTTTCCAAAATTCTTTTTCACAAGATGGAGAAAAATTGCCACCAAAAAAATCACTTGTCATATTGGGGTTATATGATATTGTCAAGTGAACCATCAATCAATTGGATGGTTCTTAAGTCCCTAGTGATGAGGCAACTTGAAGTTGACAACGCCCCTATGCAAAAGGTTCCCAAAGTTCCCAACATTAGACTTTCCAAGTGGGGTCCAATTGTACCTATGGCAAGGTTAATGGACACGTGCCGTCAAATGTACAATATAGGCCGCCATCTTCCATAGAAATTTCCACATACACAAGAGCACGCACACACACACACACACACACAAAAGCAAACATGTGGATCTGGTGCCATGCAATGGGTCTTTGGATTTTATTTTTAAAAAAAATTTCACCCCATGGCAACCAACCAGCTCTTGCCATCCCATTAGACTGACTTGGCCCCCGTCTGCATGAGAATAAAAAATTTGGCTTCCTCCCGTTATCATTTTGGCTCATAAAAATTGAACCGACAAAATCAAAAATCATGGACTTTTTCCTTTGCTTTGCACAAGTAGTTCACAAATCGACATAATAACTCTCAACTCAACTCACTCGGCACCCTCGCAAAACTCCAAGCTAATTGGTAACTCCTTTATATTAATGTCCCAAACACAAGTCCAAAAAAACATAAAATATTGGTAATTGAAAGTGGGCAAAGTGTCCCCCCTTGAGAGGCCCGGAAGAAAGAAGAGTAACAACAATGGCTAATTAGAAGTTTAATAATAATAATGAACCATTCTTGTTAGCTTTACATACACTTGTCATGTGTAGTATGTAGCACGTTAACATAGCTAGAAACAAGTAAAAATGTCCATAAGCATTTTGCTAGGCATATTAATATAGCTTGTAAAACTTAACAACGATTCATAAGCATTTTGTTACATTGTGGTGGTGATGGTGGTCATGTGCACAATGTACACATAAATAGCTACTATATTCATAAGCATTGCACTCAATTGGCTTTTTGACCAAACCCGTGATTCCATGTTCATATCATGTTGAAAGATAGGGTAGAGTGGATCGGTTTGGATTGAATTGGATTTTCCGTTGATGAAAAATAATTTGCTATTTTTGGGGTTTTCTTTTTTGCATGGTGATGAATGGAACATTTCATGGTCGTTGTTTTGACGTTCGATCTTTAGTACTTTGACTTGTTTGATCTTAATATTTGAATTTGTCACCAATTTAGGTTCTTTGACCATTGACCATAATTTAGGTTTTTAAATTTTTGAATGAGTGTAAAAAGAGTTGTGAAAAAGTAATGGTCACATGTAACTTGACCCAAGTGTGTAGTAGTAGTGTATGACAAAGAGGCATGAGGATACACAAACATAGCAAAAACCACACGTCTGAAAAAGCACATGTGCATGACTATGTAAGTTGAATATTTTTTGAAAAAAATTTTGAAAAAAAAAAAGAAAAGGTAACCTCCGTTCCATTCAATAATTTTAAAAATTGCATTTAGTATTTAAAAAAAACTTACTTCCACATAAATAATTTATTTAAATTATTTTAAAAAATAATTGCATTGACCCAAATGTCCATCCCTCAAATTTGGCCTTCAATTATGTTCAACCAACTCAAATGTGAAACTATTCCATGTGGCTATCAAATTGGGAAATAAGTGTCGACAAAGTGTTTTTTTCCCTCTTGGGAAACTACTCTACTCTAGGGTTCGAACTACTCTTTTGAAACTAAACAGGCCATGTTGCTGAGAGAGAGAGAGAGAGAGAGATCCATTTCTTTACCCTAGACTTGGTTTTGTCATAAAAATAATTTTTTGCATCCTGATATGAAAATTTGTAAAAATAGGAAAATTGTTAATTCTTTTCATGATCATAAATTAACATGATCATGAAAAAAACATAGAAAATAAACATAAACCCAAAAAGGGTGCTTCTAAAAGATTTACATTACCAATAATACATAACATAGTATGCGGGCTGGTTTGGCAGCAAGGTGCCTAATAATTTATTTTTTTTAATTGTTTACTTTTAGCAGTAATAATAATATTTATTATTATTATTATTATTATTTTACAATTAGGCATTAAACTAAATAATGAACCTAGAGTGTGCTTGAAAGTTTGTTTCAGATTTGTGGCATGGCAGGTAAAATATTTTTCAGAAATTTAGGCAATTCCAAAAATAATCAATTAGTGCCTAACCAATCTAGGTACTAGGATAGTACATCGGGTATCAAATAATCAGAAGTTCCAGTTATTCCAAAAATCCCAAAGAACTCTAGTGGTTTCGTGAAAGAACCGCGGTGGCTGTTCTTTGGCCGGTTCTTTGACTTTTCAAAACAAATTAAGAACCAAGGTTATCACAAAATTGATTATTTGAATTTTTTGAGAACTGGTGAGTAAGTGTGTATGTACCAATGGGTATTTCCCCCTCATTTTTAAGAACCGTCCAACACATGGTATATTTCCTTCGTTTGTCCCATATAAACTATGTCCATGAATTCATGGTCAATAAAATCGCATAAGTGTGCACAAAACAAAGCCTAATTGTGAGTATATCACATGGGATTCCATTGATGTTCACTTAACAACTAAATGTGGATTTTAAATGCAATGTAGTATAGCTCCAACACCAAACTAACATGCAAAGTATGCAATATTGAAGTTTCCAAGCTCACTACAAAAAAAAACCTTTTTTTCACTTGCACTACAACAACAAACCAATATTGTAGCCCTTTGCAAGATGGGCTTTATGCCTTGCTTTTCAAGCAATTTAGAACCATTGTTCCCTTCAACCAATTCTCACGTATTATGTGATATTGCCATCATATTATAGCTCACTAAAAAGGACTAGAGTTTTTCTTTGTTTGGATGAATTTTGTCATTTTTTCATTAAAAAAATGAAATTTTATTGTTTTGTTTATGACAAATTCAAATACTTTTGCTGATTTTTTGGGGGAAATTCACTAAATTTTCAATATCACAAAAATGGGGGAAAAGAAAAAAACTCTCTACAAGGAACTAGTTTGAAATTTCAATTTTGACTAGATTTAAGTATTGACTAGTGGGTGCTCAAAATTTCAAAACTCTTTGATGGGAGAGATGTTCCTTTTGGAGTGGACAACATTAAACACTCCTATAATTGATCAAAACCACACATTCCCATTTACCCATAAATTCTTGGAAGCCTTTTAAAATCTATTTGTAGCTTCTTCACATGTATTTTGTTGTTGATTTATAGGAGATTCAACCAAGGGGGAAAGAACACAAATTAAATAAGCAAAAGAATAGGGGAAAAATAATAATGAAGCATGTGCATGTGCAAACACAATTGAGTCAAGGAAAAGGGCAAGGGTACATGATTTTCAATTATTTTCAATTTTCATGTACTAGGTTTATAACAACTTAAAATGACAACAATATATAACTCCTCTAAGCCTACTTTATCTGCATTGCAATGGAATTCGTGGATATCATGTAGTATTTGAGTGTTGCATTTATAATGTTTTCCTCATGTCACAAGGTTAACACAATTGGGTGGTGTAATTAACCATACATTTTTTCAACAAAACACATATACAATGCAAAAAAATCATATTTGGTGCATTTTGAGTAGTGAAAGGTCATGAATGAATGTTGTATACCTACTTGATGTTTATTGTGCTAGGGGTTGGAGAATATTTGCATGCTATATTGAACCTTGCACAACCCTATGAACCATGTAAAAAATTTCCAATGCTAATTGGCAATATTTTGTTTTTTAACTCTTTTTTTAATAAGAAATTTCAATTTTTTCATACTCGCTTCGTGTGTTCTATCATATGGATTTGCGCATCTTTTAGAACATGTTGTTATGAAGTTATACCATGAGGTTCAACCATTTGACTAAGGGGATGTAGGGCATAATAGGATATCCTAATTATTCCTATGGTAACTTCTTACATGTCATATGAAAATGAATTTTGATGTGAGCTTTACTTGCACAAGGAATATACACAACCTCAAAAATCTTCTAATAGTTTCAAAATTTCATCGACAAATCTTTAATACCTTGTTGAAACTTGAAACTAATTTAGAAATCTTAGAAAACCTTATCCCATAAAAAGGGTGGTGGCCCGAGGGGAGGGAGGGACCAAAAAAAAAGAGAAAAACTTGTAAAATGGTATGAATATTCACTTTCCATTGTATTTTTCATTATTTTTGTGTCTTGTTTTTATTTCAATAAAATCTCACAAGTTTTCATCAATCTTTAATGTGAATGGAATTGCAAAAAAGATGATCAAATCCTCAAAATACTTGGTTATTTAGAATTTCCCTTTTCATCAATTTTATTTTCTTTCTATTTTCCCCCAAAAACTTTGCTACATAATTTCAATAGAGTCTTATTACAAGTTTCACCAATCTTTAACACACACAAGATCATGAGGAAGAAGAGAAGAAATCATTGTAGCCTAGTAATTTTGGAATTAACTTTTTTACATTGCTCTTATATGCTTCCATTTCTCCTTGCAATCTCATTCTTTGTTGTCAATGAAGCCTCATAAGTTTTCGTCAAATCTTTAGCACAAAAAGAGATTGAGACAATCAAGCTCGGGATTTCACTTTCCCATTCATTTGACATAGTTCTTGGTGCACTCCACACATTGCTAATTTATTTACAATCAAATCCAAGATCCAACATGATTTCATCAAAATACTTCCCACAAGAGATTATGAGGTACCCTAAATCACATACCCTAATGCAAGAATTAGGGTATGTGGAGTTTAATTTTGCATTGATTTGATCACATACCTTCCCTCATTGTTGCATTAGGGTATGTGAAATTTCACCTTTGCATTGATTTGATCACACACCCTAAATCCTTGCCATTAAAGAAGAAGGTATGTAAAATCTCTCATTTGAAATTGAGTCGATTTTAGGTTCAAAATCTCCACCCAATTTTGATTTTCTTTTTGACTTCAATGAAAAATGTGTCCAATGGTATACTACTATAAAAATGACATTTTGGATCGAAATAAAAAAAACTAAAATTGGGTGGAGATTTTTCAACCTTTTAACTATGCATGGTTGTAACTTGTAACCATATGTTATAATTCCATACACTAAAGCTTATGTGTAGGGTAATGCTTGAGAGATGGGGTGATGCATGGCATAAAAATTGACATATTTTCATTGATTCAAAAAAAAATTACTCTTTTTTTTTTCTTGTGATATTCATCAAGTACTTGTAAGATATTTGTGAAGTATCACGAGATTTATTTTTATTTTTTAAAAATGGTGCAAGGCATTTCAAAAATGTGTTTCATTTTCCATAATGCATTGCAAGACCTTATTATGCCTTGTAAGGTGTTCCTCCAATTACATTAAAAAAACATTCAAAGTAAAAACCCTCCAACTACACTAAGAATTTCGTTGGATGTTTTTGTGTATTTGGGTGACCAAGTGCTTTCGGAGCCAAAACCCTAAAAAAATTACCACATTTTCTATACATGATTCAAGCATGTAACCAAAAATATAGAAAGAGATTGTTTTTAAAAAATACTTTCATATTTAGCTTGTAGCCAAATTTGGCTAAAACTTCCTTCCTACCCTATGTGGCTAAGATTTCCTAAAAGTTCATATACGAATCCTTATGTGTATTATACAAGAGTAGTATGGTACGGTGTATTATACGGATTGGGTATGTATTCCATGGGTGGTGGTGGGTGGTATTGTTGGGTTGGTGAAACCAGAGGTAAGTAAGCTGTGGGTAGCTCAGGTTAGGTCCCACATTGAATGTCCATAAGTAAAAGGGGTGACTCCTTCACCCTACCCACCATTATCACCGTTTCCTTTCCTCTTTCCCAACTCCCCAGCGGTTTCTTTTACTGGCGAGTTTTCGCCAAAATTCCACCTCAAAAATAGGATTTCAACCTATATACAAAGTGATTTTTCATGGAAAGAAAAAAATTTGACCCAAGTTCGCCAAATTCCACATGGCCAGATTTTTCTAGGTAGCCAAGATATAGATGCATTCTAATTTTTATTTAATTAATATTTTATATATATAGACAAATGATTTCTCATCAAGAAATTGACCCATTCGCCAAAAAAAAATTAAATTTCAAATTCGCCAAATTTTCATGATACGTTCCAAGAGGAGGTAAGCAGCCCAGCCAAAAAATATACAAGAATTATTTTTCTTAATACAAATTATAAAAAAGGATTTCTCATTGGAAAAAAAGACCCAAATTTGCCAGATTTTGGGGGAAAAAAAAAATCAAATTCCAATAGACAGATTTTCATGATAAGTTCCAGTAAGTAGGTAGGTAGCCAAAAATATAGAAGGATTCTGTATTTGGTTTTTACAAAATGCTTTCTCACTGTGAAATCTTAGTATGTAGCCAAGAAATTTGGCTAAATCAAATAATTTTGTGGATGATCGCCACTTTGACTACACCATAAATAAAATCCTGAAAAGAAACTGCAGATTCATAAAAGAAACCCCACACACACAATACAGCAGCCTTTTGCTCCTTCCTTCCTTCCTTCCTTCCTTGCTGCTCTCCACTCCCAGCAACCCCGCACCCCCCCCAACACACACACACACATGGTCTGAGAACATCAAAGACGCATAGTTGCAGAACAGCTGGAGCAACACACACATGGTTCTGTGCACAGGAAGGAGAAGAGACACATAGTTGCAGAACAGAAGCTCCTGTGTTCACCAATTTCAGAAAGGCATGAGAGGTTGTGGAGTGCAGTCAGAGTTGGAATTCAAGCAAGCAAGCCATGGTTCCCACAGGTTCTTTCTCTCTCTCTCTCCTCTCTTTGCTTCACACAGAGACCTCCTCTCATCATCTCATTATCATGTAGACCATCATGCACACTGGGCTGATTTTGGGTTTTTTTTTTTTTTTTTTTTTGGGGTTTTGGGGTTGTTTTTGGGTGGGTTTTTAAAATCCCCTCCCCTTTTTTTTGTTTTCCTCTTTTTCTTTGTGGGG
>Ga0116231_10001491_pt1 | contig 47868 bp, 39 predicted proteins | sample S1TSphgellanicum_2_FD_89695 | JGI IMG/M metagenome (GOLD analysis project Ga0116231, IMG submission 89695) | Host-associated microbial communities from peat moss isolated from Minnesota, USA - S1T2_Fd - Sphagnum magellanicum MG | ecosystem: Host-associated > Plants > Peat moss > Unclassified...
CCCTCCGCTGCGTGGTTGGTTGTTTCCTGGGGGGTTGGTCCCAGTCGGTTTCGAATGCGTTTTTTTTTTTTTTTTTTTTTTCGCCAATTTCTAATACAAAGTCAATACCTATTTTTCTTTCTTTTTTGGCAAAACTTTATACTTGTGAAACCTTAAGGCTTGTTCATTAACTCCTGGCAATTGGACCCACTCAACCAATAATAAATAAATAAATAAATAAATTGATAGATTTTTTCTAAGGTATTTGAGCATGTTTTCTTAAGTGTTTTTTTTTCAACAAAATTTTATCATTTTTTGAACCAAAAAAATTTGGTATTCTTTTGGGATTTTTGAGGATTTTTTTTTTGGTCAAGTGTAAAATTCAACTAATTTTGCTATAATTTCAGGAAAATAAAAATAAAAACTTGCAAAAATAACACAAAATTGGAAATAAATAATTAATTAAATATTAAATATTAAACCCTTGTGTCCATTAAGAACTAGGGAGACTTTTCTCTTTTCTATTTTGTGGTATCTCGTGAGGGTTCATTATTTCACTAGACCTTACAATTTTGTAAAATTTCGATCAACAAGTCAATTGTGACCTTATGGATTTTGTAAGATGCCACTTCTTAATATAACTTAAAGAATTTTTTAAAATTTTTTTCCATCTTTAATTAACTTTTTTTCTTTCTTTAGAGATTTATTTCCTTCCAAGCTCAAGAAAAGTCTCCCATTTCTTTATGCATTTACATATTTAAAACCTAATGTTCATCCCTTTAACTCCTTTGCAATTGGATTTTGCTCCATGTAAAATAATTGACCAAAAAAATATTTAATTCAATGGAGTGCCCATTACACTTATGTGATTATTAGAGTGACAACCTTGAATTGTTGTGAGGAGTTCTATTCAATAAAGTGGCACTTAAATTGTTGTAATAACCTCCTAAGCTTGTGCCCTACATGTGAAAAAGTTGACGGCAATGAAATTATTCAAATTAATGTGTTTAATTAGCTTTAAGAGTTGCCTTAGTGAACTAGCACTTAAACCACGACACTTGGGCCAATTTGACATTAATTAAATTATTTCTGAATTTTTCAAAAAAAACATAATTACATAATAATTATGTCCAATTTTTATTTTTTTAAAGAAAGTATTTTGTATTTTCCCTATGTTTTTTTTTTTGGGTTACCCAACCCCTTTAATTCCATGAAAGTGTAATGGGTGTCAATTTTTAGTTTATTTTAACATTCAACTAATGAGAAAAATAATTATGATTTTTTCATTATTTTAAAAGTAGACTCCTTAACCCTCTCCTCCACCCCTATTTTCACTTAACCAATTGTTAAACATGAAGACATATATCACTTCATGGATTGGCCAAGGTCACTTGGAATTTCTTGTTCAAATTTTAAAGACTATGTTACCAACAAACATATAAACAAAGATTTATTTGGATTTTATGGATTTTCCAAAATCCAATTAAAGGTTTTCACCATGGCTATCCAAAAAATGCAAAATTTCTTTCTCATGGAACTTATTGTTGAAAGTAAAGACAATGTAACATACATCATAATTATTAATAAACAACCATGCTTTTATTTTTATTTGTAAAAGTGATTAATCTCTTTTGACATAAAACATATTTTAGCTTGGAAAAACACATGTTTCAATTTCTTCTTTTTTTGCTATTTTTTTTTAATTTGAAAAGAAGATTCTTGATTAACGCAATGATAATAATATAACTTCACAATGATTTTGTATGTGGTATCATGTTGAGTCTATTGTATATGCATCTTCAATTAGCTCCATGCTTCATTTTGGTTCGTGGAAGTGGGTCAAAATCAAAAAAAAAAAACAGTAAGGACTACAAATATGTTACCTTTTAATTAGAGAGGATTGGATTTGCTTGATTTTTAAGTAAAAGTTGTGATTACATTAACAAACTTTTAGTTGAAGGCTTGTCTCAAAAACACAAGTCATGAATTTTTTTCAATCAACACAAAATTGATTTTATCTAAATGGAATAACTTGCCATGGCTTACAAATTTTAGTAACAATATCAATAAGGATGGTGTGGTGGGCATGAAATTTCTTTGTAATGGTATGTACGACTCTCAATGCTTCTTCTAATGTTGTTCAAAAAACTTATTGTCACATCAAACAACTTGGGCAATGGCTTGACTCAATATTGTAAAATCTAACATTGTAAACAATAAGTCATAATTAACATCATTATGTAATCCAATTTAGAAATTATTCATAAGTGTAATTACATCTTATGAAATATTACATGCCAATTGTTTGAACTCATATGCATACACAATTCCTATGCAAGGTCCTTGGTAAAGCACTTACAACTTGCCTGTCGATGTGCATTCTTTGTCTAAATCTCAAAAAATGACATTGAATTTTCCAACAAATGCTTCAAAATCATTCATCAATGGAAATTGTCATTCCAATAAAAGCATAAACCATGCTAAGGTTGTGCTTGATAACAAAGTGCCAATAAAACCAACTTGAGCTTTGCCACTTGGATAGTGATGTGGGTGCAACCTAATGACTAAACACACTTGATTAAAAAACTTTAAAACTTTGAATGCATCTCATCAAAGTTGTCAAAAAGACAAATTTGTGGCCCTTGTGCCTAGGGTGGTGTTGTAGCAACACACTGCAATAATGTCAATGTTTGAGTGTTTTGGAAATGAGCAATGGACTCACGAAATGATTGATTTTTTTATTGCATGTGTTTAAATATGACAAGGACTTCTTCCATGGACATGACCATCTTTTTTCTTAATGTAGACATGATTATAAAAACACATGAGATGTTACTTTGACAAAAGTTGAGTGATCCACAACTTCAATCACATCCAAGTGAACAATTCATAATGTTTAAAAAAATTATTACGCTTTGAAAAAGAGGGGAATTCGCACTTAATTTTTGAAAACCAAATTATATGGATGACAAAAATAGATGTAAGCTTGATGGGAATCTATTGAAACTGTGACATGCATGGAAACTATGAAAACAAATGATGAAAAGACAAACCTGAGTCTAACACATAAACCATAGAAATTAAAACTAAACCACATGAAACAAAAAACAAGAATATGAAGTGTGCAAACAAAAATGCAAATAAATTTTTATTATGATAAAGTGGGGAAATGTAAACGTAAAAGGAACATACAAAGGTTATTCAACAAGATCGTACCTTAACCTAGTGTTGAACAAATTGAAAATAATGGGGGTCCTACTTGTATTTATACCATTTTGGAGACCTAGTTCAAAGAAACTTTCATGTGCCCACCAACTAAGGAAGCTTCTTAAAAGTTTTCAAATTACAAGCACAAACTACAAGTTAATTAGGATTAAACTACGAATGAACTAAAAAAACATTGCGAGTCAACTAAAAGTTAACTAAAAAATAGTTGAAAATTAATTGAAAATGGATTAGAAGAACTACGACTGAATGAGAAGTGAACTAAAAGTCAACTAGGAATGAACTATGAATTAATTATATAATGAACACAAATTAATTACGAATGAACTACGAGTGGACTACAAAATCATGGATGGAAATCCATGTGAATAAATTTCAATCATCATGTGATCATGTTCAATGTTAATGTCAATGACAACTTATGTGAATCACAAGTTCAAAGTTAACATTTCACCTTGGTACTTTTTTTAAAAATTGTTGGTCTACATGTTGTGGTAATGGTAGGAATGTGAGGCTCACATTAAATTTGTTTCCATTTGTTTGGTAGTATTGGTTGTGATTATATAATCCTTTGTTTTATTGGATGCAAAGATTTTACAATTAGAACTTTTGTCAAATTTGGGGGTGGAGGTGATGTCCATCATCATTGTTCCATCCTTGAAAATTTCTTTTCAATTGGCATTACATCAAGTTTGATAAAAGATGCCCATTTATTGTGTCCAAATGTAAATCATTTATTGTGTTCCAATTTATAATATTATTGATGATATGATTGGGTACTTGGATGATCCATATTTTAACCACAAATAGAATAAAATATGTTCTATATGATGGCATAAAATTTTTGTATGAAAAATCACCAAATGTTGTGGAATTGATGGTAGAATTTTGAATTTTTTTCATTAAAGAGGTTGCATTAATAAGGAAGATCAAATTAATTTTGTTAATTACAAAATTAGATTCCAAAGATTTGAAAAGAAGTATAGGAAATATGGGTGCAAAAAAAAGACATTATTTAAATTTTTAATAGGGTTTTGGCACTCCAAATGAGAATATGTCATTCTAAAAATGTCAAGGTAGTCATGCATTCCTTTTTGGTTTATACTTGAACATAACATTCAAAATTCGTTCAATTGGTTTAAATCTTTCATTATATAACACTTATTAATTGAAAGCCTACACATACATATCCCCTTTCATTCTTTAGCATTTTAAAACATTCATTTTGTTGAGTCTTTGCTTCAAGACTTAGGACACAAAATAATTGGATGTCATGGTTCCTATTGTACTACCCTAACCATGAATGCACTCAAGACCATTTATTAGTCATTTCGGTCAAATTAAATAATCCATGTGGCATTTAAATATAGGACCATTTGTTGGTCACCTTTGTCAAACCAAAGAGCCCATGTACCACCTAGGTATACATCAGAAAAAAATCTTGTCCTTTTCGACCCTCACACATTATGACTATTGTTTGATTTGATTACATTTGACCAATTACATTATTTTTATTTTTATCATGTTGAAACCATTGTTCATAGGTTGCATTTTACACTTACCATAATTTATTAAAACATGCATAACAATTTAAAACTTCACAATATTTGTACAGGAATGAGTTAATGACTTTTTTCACATCTTTTCAATGGTCAACATGTGTACATGAATTAAAACATTCACTTTTAATATGTTAAAATTATTAAACATAAGTTGCATTTAAAATTTATTATAATATATTGAAATGCATGCAACTTAATGATTTACCAATTATATTTGAATGGTTTATTGAGTTTTTCACATTTTTTCAACTATCAAAATCTATACATAAGTTGAATTACCCACTTTGAACTTAAAAACCATTATTCAAATGTTGCATATTGCACTTACTAGTATAAATATTAAAACACACACAACAACTTAATGCTTCACATTTATAGTTGAATAGGTTAAGGCATTTCTCACAACTTTTGATTAGCATTTGAAGTATCAAGATTTGCACATGAATTGAATCATTCATTTTGAATGTGTTATTTTTTTATTCATGAATTACATTTTGCATTCATCACAATTTTTTTACATGTATAAAAACTTGGCAAGTCCCATGTTTACATTTGAATGTGTTATGGATTAGGTCAAGATGTGCATCCATGAAAATTTTATTATGCGTGTAAACCTCTAAATTATATATTTTTAATATATTAATTTATTGTACACTTACGTAAATTAGGATGTATTTTTTCCGTTAATTATTTTTGGGCATCATGAATAAGTTTTTTTATTGCAAGGATTCATAATGCCACACCAAAAAAACCCCAAAAATAATTTTTTTTCTATTTTTTCATTTGGTGTATGAAAAAATACAATTTATATCAATCTTTTGGTGTTATTTAAAATCATCACAAGAATATTTAGCCATTTTTTTGGCTAGAGACCATATAAAGAGGTGTTAAAATATTTTTATATTTTGGCTACAAGTCTTAGAACCCATTGTAAAATTCTGGACTTTCCAAAACAATCACAATTTTTTTTTAAATTAAAAAAAAATGATGTTGATTAACCCCTTTTAGGATCACAAAATGCTAGAAATTCACCACACAAAAAACACTTAGTCACATCATTAATATTTATTTTTGATTTTTGATTTTCTTGGAATAAGGTTTATAATAATTTCAAATATTGCTTAAATTTTTAAAAATAAGTTTGATATTGGAACTATTTATGGGTTCAAGGTTGAAATTATCTTTAAAAATTTATTCATTAATAGTAGCATTTTTTTCTTTCAAAATTTTGGTAAAATTATTGTTGTTTGTAATTTTCTTTGAATTTGCACTATTTTTCCATTTTCTCCCAAAAAAATCACCAAGTTGGGAAAATTTGCCACCAAAAGAAAAGTTGGTTGGGGGGGAGGGGGGGTGGGGGGTGTAGTAAATCCAACTATTGGAGGCCAAATTTTCACCAAAGTATTTTTTTTTACTTCTATAAAAAAATGAATGTAAAATATATTAATTCAACATTATAAAAAATAATATCAAAAATATGTTGTGATATTTTTTTTCGAGGTTGTGTAATTAATCATTTGTATGAATGTATGATTAATGTTGTTTAAAAAAATGGTCTTGAGGATTAAATGGTTATATTGACCATTTAATTCATGTTTTTGTTCTTATGGCCAATTTAAAAAGGGTAATGACATCAACAAATGATTTTTTTGGATTTTTAAAATTTTTATGTATAACATCAAATTTTGACAATAGGTTATAGTAAGTAGCCATAATATTGAAGGATATAAATAATTTTACAATTCTATAACTTGTCTATAACAATGTGGTCAAACAATCTTATGGATGATTGACATTTGAACAACATCGTAAAAATGAGGGGAAAAAAAACCTTTGTACCATGATTATAAAATGATTTATAACATGTTATTTTAATTTATTTTTAAAACCCTTCAAATTGATTATAGTTATTTTTCAAACACATTATTGAATAAGCTTAAGATCATGTTTTCATTTGTAGCAATGGAATACATATGTCAAAATTTGAATTTCATAAACAATTTCATGCTAAACATAATAAAATATTTTAAAAAAAATTATGTCATTAAAGTTTTGAAATGATTTGGTGGTTAAAGCCTTAATGTAATTCCATGAGGTTTTGGGTTCAAACCTTGATGGATCATGTATATAATGTGTATATGCATTGATGCATCATGTACAAATGTAATATACAAACATGTACATATGGTGGTGATGAATGGCACCAAAACTTTTTGTTGACAAAACCCATGCATGTACTTTTGCCATGGCATGCCATGAAAAACATTTAGTATGTGACTCCACGACTTGGAAAAACAAAGTTTGTACAATGATGTGGCACTTTAATCCATGTCATATTAACTTGGGACCTTGTAATATCCATGTCAAAAGTTTAAAATTACTTAGTGCAACAAGTGATTGTCCAAAATGATTAAAAATAGTTTTACTAAAACTATGATAATTAATTAGTAATTTTTTACTAAAACCATAAAAGTTGCATATTAGTCAACTTTTGTTGAAATTCACTAAAACCTAGTGAACATGAATAGTTGCAAAACCCATGATTCCTTTTTGTGTATGGGACCAATTTGTTAATCACGTTTGTCAAAATAAACATACCATGTGCCACCAAGGTATAAGACCAAGTGGTAACCATTGTAATCAAAATAGACATACCATGTGGCACCAATGGATAGGGCCATTCGTTATTCAAAACAAACATGGGATGTGGCGCATGGGTATAGGACCATGCATTGTTGGTCACTTAGTTGGATCATACATGGCATGTGGCATCTAAGTAGAAGATGTTAATCACCTTAGTCACAACAAACATGCCAATTGGCAACCATGTCAATTAGGTACTTGGTCAAGTTAGTCAAAACAAATAATAAACACTTCAATCAAAACAAACAGTTCTACCATGAAAGGCTTTGTCTCGAAAAAAGGTATTACATTTAATGTTCTACTATGAACTCAAGTTATATTGGATGAAAGTTGGTTTTATATATGCAATATCATAATTTTTCTTTTCACATTTTTACTAAAAAATAAAGTCTTCTAACCATCTTAAAATTCATTGTACATGTTTAGAAATTGAAACCATAGTTCCATTGTCTTTTTTTTAACCATACAAATGAATATAAAGTTGTGATTAATTATATTGTTTAAAATTCTTGTATTTGCATCTATATTATTTGCAATGCATTTTTTAATGATAAATGTAGTTTTTATGTTATTGATTTATCTATTTTTGTCATATATGTTGTGCAATATGTTTTAGCTACATATGGGTCCAAGATAAATTGAATATCTGTATTTACAAATCACAAATGAACAACACATATACTAAATGCATTAGTTTTTATGTTTTTAGGAATTAATTTTCAAAAAATGTGCAACTTTGTTAATTTACTTCTCAAATTTAATATATATGTACTTTTAGCAAGGTTTAAATAATTTAGATATTCAAAAAAATGATATATCACCATTTTAAAAAAAAATTAAAGATTGAAAAAAATAATTTGGCTTATGTTTGAAAGTATTGTTGTGAAAATGGATAATTTCCATTTATTTGAAAAGGTTTTTAAATTTTTCCTTCACACATTGGAAGCAATGGGTAATGAAATCTACAAACATCATGGTTTTTTTAAAACATGTACATGTGTGTTAATGTTGTTGTGCATTTTGTAATGGGTTTGGTAACAATGATACATCATAAGAAAATTATCAAAGTTATTCATAAAACAATGTTGGAAAATTTAGTTCTTTTAAATGTTTATTTTAAATAAACCTAAAGGGTGAAAATCTTGACTTGGGGCAATAAAATATATAGCATTTTCATAATCCATTATTTTTGGAACATTTAAAAAAGTATGTATCATTCAATCTATTGTTGTACAATGTAATTCTTCACTATTAGAATTAGAATTATCAAATGATGCATTATTATAAGTAGGAATTTAATATTTTGAATTCATATGCAAAGTAAACAAACTTTCCCATTGATGATGAATGTTAACAATCAAATCTTTGTATAATGTTGTTTCATATAAATATCATAAAGTGACCATCACCATATTTGGATGAACACTTCCTGACGTATAAGGTGATTTGTATTCAAAATGTTGTTTAAAAAACACACTTATTGTTGCATTATCATGTGGTAAACATGATAGTATTGATTGAGTTTGATCCACATTTGTAAAGACATTATTAACACTACTATGCATCTTATATTGTCCATACCCTTGGAGTTTATAAATTTGAACAAAAGCAAAACGTGATGAAATAATACATTTTTTAATTATGTTAATTTTTGGACTTATGGAATAATTTTGTCTCTAAAATTTTTATTTGGTACTTGATATAAGGGTGGTCTATTTTCACTAATATTATGTAAAAAACTTGTACATATGTATGATGTTGAATTAGGTTATATTTGAATTTGAAAGTATATAGAAAGTCGTTTTGACAATTGATTTAAAAAACATTTGACTTGTTTTTAAAAACATAACCTTTCAGAACTAAAACATGGAATTATGGTAACATCTTGAATTATTTATCATAAATGTCAATGTATATTGAATTATGTATATTTTCCTTTATATTAACATTATGTTCTATTTTATTTTATTGAACATCATGTTTTGCAAGAAATTATTGTGTGACAATTGGTTCTTTAATTTTTTCTAATGTGCATTGAACATATGATGATTAAAATTTATCATTTATGAAATATTCTTGTGATTTTTTAGTATATATATTCCATGTGATTCATATTTTGTGATCTTATTCTTTTAATATTTGGAAACATGTTGATGAATTTAAATGTTTTTGCGTAATAAATTAAATTGGATAAACCTCCAATAATTCAGAAATATTGTTGTCATAAAGTGCTTAATCATTTATTATTATTTTTGTGTTACATTAGGCTCAATAATCAGATGAAAATGTTCCATTTGAATTTTGGGTTTTTAAAAACTTTGATAAAAGGAATTGAAGTGAAAGGATTGAACAAAATCTCATTGACACAAACATTACAAGAAATGTTGAACAATGAAACAACATACTCCAATGGTGAATTTCAATTATTTTTCAAAATGTCCATTAATGCAAAATCAAAATTTCATTATAATAAAAACATGTAGTTAGTTGTAATAATTGAATTGGAGGTTGTTCCATCACTAATTTTGAAAGAGATGAAAAATCATTTAAATTTATGTTAACTTTAGAATCATTAACTTGAAAAGTAGGCGAAGACCTAGATACACCATTAACATATTGAATTGGTTCAAAATGTTAAGAATTGTACACTATATGTAAGAGCATAGACTGAAAATGCATGCCACATCGAAACATAATGCGTTTTGATACATTATTCCAAATGTAAATTAACTTTTGTAAATATTCAATTATCCAAAATATTGCAATGAAATCACCCCACAAACCTCCCATACTAGCACTTAATGCCATTTTATCACATATTAATGTTCATTTGTCACCATGCTATGATGCAAATCAAACAAAAAACTTGGATTCAATTTTTGAATATGACATTGTTGAGTTTTTTTTCTTTCAATAATAAACATTAATTTAAATGTGCCATGTTATTTTGCCTTAATTCGAAGATGAAAAATGATATTCTAATAAATAAGATATATAACCAAAAATAATAATTTCTATTTCAAATTTGTATGTTGAAATTAAATGAAGGCCAAATGAATGTAATACATCTTCAAATGATGAATCAACAAGATTGAATGAAATTTTTTCCATTATTATTAAGTTCAATTTAATGGATATTTATATAAATAAAAACACGGTTCCCACATAAACACATTTTAAGAAGATAAAATCAATTATTCATTTAAGAATATTTATTTTAATTTTTTTGGAAAATTCTTTGCATTGAAAAAAAATTATGTTGGAAAATTATTTAGATAAAAAACTTGCTTGAATTGAAAATTTATTTGCATTGAAAAATTACATATATTGGAAAATCATTTGCATTGAAAAAAAACTTCAGTGAAAAAAAATTACTTACATTGAAAAAAATGTTTACATTGAAAAACTACTTTCATGAAAAAAATTGATTGCATCGAAAAAATACTTTCATTGAAAAATTGCTTGCATTGAAAAAATTGCTTACATTGAAAATTTGTTTACATTAAAAAACTGCTTACATGGAAAAAAACTATTGTCATTGAAAAAAAAATCATTGAATTTTATTTTTTCATTGAATAATTGTTCTCATTAAAAATTTACCTTCATTGAGAAATTGCTTTCATTAAAAAACTACTTTCATTGAAAAATTGTTTCATATACAAAATGTTGCATTTAAAAAAAAAAATTGGCACTTGATGAAAATTAATGTATGAGAACTTTCCTTTTCCTCTTAGGGAAAACTATGAAAATGACTATATAATATGGGGTATTTAAACCAAAACTTTGATATAAGAAACTTCCACATATAAAGATTATTTGGATACTAAAGATAGCTATAGAAAGGTCACATAAAAACTATCAATAACTTTAATGTCTAAGAAGGTTTTTGTTTAGAAATTGATTTTGATTCAACGAAATCAAGCTTATATTTCTCATTTCATTGGACATTATCATTATAAATAATTGTCGAAGGAGCAACAAAAGTTTCACCTTTCAAACTAGTTTTCGCTTATGGGATAAATTGTTGGATGTTTTCTTGAAAGCCAATAAGGGTAGATGTGGTCAACAAGTGAAATTTACCATGAATGTGAATTGAAATGAAGAATTGAACTTGTTTTGAATGAAGCAAATTTAAGAATTCAAATTTTATCATATGCACAATTGCCTCAAACCATTTGCCCTCAATAGTCAATAACACATGTTCATCATTAGTTGCAATGGAACCATGAAGAAAGCCTAATTTTTGAACCGTTGATTTTGAATAACAAATGTTACAATAGACACCACTTATTGGAGAAATGGTGACATCTACTGCATGACAATTTCCACATACCTTTTGAAATGGAGGTGCATCAAGGCTAACTATGGATAACATTCTAATCACCTAGGGAAAAAGACAATATTTTCAAACGAAAAGGAAAATGAAGATGAACATAAACATAGGGAAATGTGAAAAAAAAGTAGATCAATTAAAAAAATAATAAAACCATGCACACACATACACATAATATGTAAACAAAAAGAATGAAATGCATAAGAAGTGCATAATAAAAGATGTTATTTTTTAAAAAAAAATAATTAATGCACAAAGAAAAAAAAGAAAATAAAAAATCAATAACAACAAAAAAAATATCAAGAAAAAAAGGTCATTCAAGCATGAAAAATAAATTATACCCCCTTCTTTCAAACCATTTTTAAAAAAAAATTGTTATTCATTGTTGAATGATTTAAAAAGCTATGGGTGTGAAATTTGAAGCTCGACAAATGGTCTTTAAAGTGTAAAAACATTACACACACACACACACACACACACACATATATATAACAAAAAATTGGTTTTTTTATGCTTAAACCCTACATTTTCACCTCCTTCACTTCCATAAGCCATATCTTGTTCATTTAAAAACCAATTCTAGTAAGTTTTGTGCATCAAGAAAAGGGCTACAAAATCTTTTCAATGTTTAAAGGCTATTGACCAATGTGGAAAAAGTTAACAAAATTTATTTACAAAGGTTTTTCACATCCTTATATACTTACCATGTTAAAATTACAATATGTTCCTCTTTGAACAAACACATTCCAAACTTTTTATCCCTTATTCTTTTAATCAAAAAAGGAATTCCACTAAACTATGTAAAAACAGCTTTTTCACTCTTAGCAATAACATTCTACTTTATGTCTAGTATGCAATAGAACATGAATTTTTGTTCTTAAGAAAATTCTAATAAAGAAAAGTTGTAACCAAAAAGGAGGGATCCAGAGAAACGGAGAGCACACAACACTAACCAAACCTCTCCCGACGCTGCCGCGCTCTGATAGAGCGCGCACAATGCAATTCCACAATTATGCAACATACAATTCAAACGAAATGGGTCTCAGAGGCAAAATTCCATAATTCTCATTACACATAATGTCTCGTACAGAACTCACTCTTTTGCCTCCTCATAATTGCTATCTCAATTGCCTGCTCCTAAACTCTCATTAAGTTCTTCTAGATCAAGGAGCCGGAAATCTCCCAGGTCATTAATCGCAGCGGAAAAAGAGAGCGACCCCCACTAGCGTTCTCCAAGCTCCCCGTTCTTCTCTCCAAAACCCGGTAATCTCCTCCACTGATCATCCTCCCCTCTACATCCCTGGATCCAGCTTCTCTTACAAGCTTCCTCATCCTCGCTTTTCCCACCAACGGCTTTCCTCCATCCCTAATCAATGTGGTGCCGCTCCTCTTCATCAAATGCGCCGCCATCTTCCTGTCCTCACACCCCACACAGACAGACCACCTTCTCCCATGCACTCCATGCATATCTAGTTTCCCTTTCAAACTAATGAAGAGGAAATCCGCCGCCACTCATCAATGGAGGTGGCCAAATTACCCAGATCAAGGGGTTTGTGTTCACACCAACTGCACACTCATGGAGTCACTGTCCTGCCACCCGTTGTTCGGCTACAAAGTCATCTCAATGTAGTTTTATTTTTTATAAGTCATTTTAATAGAAAACATTTTGTGGGCGTTCGGTTCTCCCCTCCTCAAGGAAGAAATAATCAAATGGTTGTTTTTTTTCTTTTTCACATTATATTCAGGTCTCCTCTTCTAAAAGAGAAGAATCTCCTTAAGAAGAAGAGAATTGGGTTTGCCACCCAAGTCTCCTTATTGCCTAGGCAAAAAATAAATAAAAAACGTTTAAACCTAATTGCAAGGGACGACCTGGTGGCCACCATGTCATCTTTCTTTCTTTCTTTTTTGGCTTGGAGACTTGGTGGCCACCAAGTCATTCCATGCTAAAATGTGAGGACGATTTGGTGGCCACCAAATTGTTTTTTTTTCTTGCTTAGAAACTTGGTGGCCATTAGGTGGTTCCATGCTAAACTATGAGGGATGATCTAGTGGCCACCATATCATCCCTTGTAGTTTTGTGTGTTACAACTTGGTGGCCATTAGGTCTTTAAACGAAAAAAAAGACCTAGTGGCCATTACGTCATCCCTTGTAATCTAGGTTCAAACACTAGTTTTTTTTATGCTTAAATAGTAAGGAGATTCAGGTGCCCAACCCAATTATCTTTTTCCTAAGGAAATTCCTCTATTTTAAAAGAGGAAACTTGAATCTAATTTTTTTTTTAAAATCAGTTTTTATAATTGATCATGAGATGAACATTAAGTTCCTTTTGATGTTTTATGTGTAAATTTGAAAAAAAAATGATACAAAAGAAAGGAAAGGAATTTACCTTTTTGAATGCAGATTGAACATTTGATAATTTGTTATGTAATTATAAAAGGTGAGTAGCTTCATCTACAACCTTTGTTTAAATTGTGTAATGTTGTGCCCCCAAATGTCAATCTCCTTTTCTTGTTGTCACATTCTTGATTAAAACCATTCCATAATGGCCTCCATTGTACGCCTCAAGAAGTTGTTCATATTTTGTTCTGAAATTGTTACAATGAATAAGAACATCTTAGTCAAATTCACCTTTTTCATTTGCAATCAACAATTGTTTTTCACCTTTGCTATCCCTTATTCCATTTTCACCAATGACGATGATAACAATGGTAGTAGACCTCCAACTTTAAATATAACTTTTAAATTTTATAATGGAACCCATGTGAAAAAATATCGGAATTAACTTAGGTTGGAATGTAAGAATTGACGACACAATGGTTGTTGATTCAATTGTGATGATAACATGCATGTCACCCTTTTCAAAACCTCTTTTAGACTTTGACTCAATGCCAAAATTTTCCACCCTCACAAACATGCCTTTTTACAAATGATGTTCATGGATTTTTATATAAAGCGATTTCACCTTCAAAATGATTATGGTCAAAGCTACCCTATCCAACAAATCACAATGCAAATATGCATACCTGGATCTTCCATGCCCCTATTTGTAATTTGATCAAAGGTGCCATACCTATTAAGCACCTTTGCTTCAAATGTAACACCTCTAGTTCCGAAATCCAAATCATGCACCGTAATAACTAATCTACCTTCCTTAGTTGGAACAATAACCATTGTCCAAATTTTTTTTAAAAATTACCAAAATGAATTTGACAATAAACAAATGAAGTAACACTTGGCAAAACTAAAAGTTGTAAAAGCACAAAGTAAAACATATACTTGTAGAAACACAAACTTGCAAAGGAAGCAACAAAACAACCAATAAATGGTGAAAACTTAAACTAAACACATTATTTTTACTATGGAAAAAGAAAGACAACAAACATAAAATGTCATATTTATATGGGACAAAAGACCTAACTTAAACCCTAAACCTAACCTTAAACCTTTTTCTACTTTATATTAACTTTAAGTAATTTTGACTATGGTCATTTCAACTTAACAATAAAGGATCATATCCATGGTTTGGTAGTTAAATTATGGTTTAAAAATGAACAAGACATTCATACCCTCGACATCTTATAAATTTTAGTTATTGACTTTCAATAGTTTTGACTATGGTAGATATCTACTATTAACCATGGATATTGATGAATCATGATTTGGTGGCTAGATTGTGGTCTAATAATGAACAAAACATCAATACCCTTGGCATCTTACAAATTTGAATTATGCACCTCATTTTTACACCTGAATTTTAAATGTTTCAACCTAGATTTGAAAGGTATTAATACATAAGTTTTTTTCCACTATTTAACCATTATTTTCATTTCATTTAAATATATTATTATTATTTGTTAAAGGCCAACTTTTCTGACAAGTACATAAGAAAACTTTAAACACACAAAAAAAGTCTTTTTTTTTTTGGGTTAAATGTATTAAGTGTTCAATTTTAAACAAATTTTTTAAAAGTTAATTTTTTTTAATGAAATTTTTTTTTGAAATTTTTCCATTCCCCAAAAAAAGATATTAAGGTGTAGTCATACTAACATGTACCAAAAGCAATCGTAACCACTGCTTAATTTTTGAAACTTTGGATTGTAAATAATAATTTTAAATAATAATAATAATAATAATTTTAATAAAATATTATTGTGAATACATTATGTACGTATCATAAAAATTTGGAATCAATATAATAAGTGAAAAATACATATCAAGACCTTTAACCTCTTGTAACCATTGTTAAAAACAACTTTAAAGTAGTTTTGATACTAAAAACACAATTTGAAAATATTTTTTAATGACATATTTTGGGATATACTTTAATATACACCTTAACATAATAGAATTGAATTTAAAAAAAAATAAATTGATGTTTTTTTAAAAACATATTAAAAATATTCTAAAAATATTCTAAAAATTCAATAGTGGTCTAAGGGGCACGTGTGGCTCCTAATAATGTGGTTGGACCCATTAATTTTTATAAAATATTTTCTTGAGAAAAAATATTCATTAAGCCACCATATCACAAAAGAAAAAAAGACAAAAAAAAAATACCCATGCGCTTTCTCCAAACACCCCATCCCACACCACCAAAAGAATAATTCCTTGGAAAAAAAATTTAATCCCACCTTCCTACCTTCAAAAACAACCAAACTTCTCCCTCTCATGCCACCTAATAAATAACCCTTTGGGTGACTCCCCATCCCAAAAAAGTTCACCTATCCCAATCCCTTAAAAAAAACCTCCTTTGGAAAGGGGTGGAATTACCCCATCTTCCCCTCCTCACCCAAAAAAAACACTTTTGAAAAAGAAAAAAAAATCGTAACCCTTCAACACCTTTTTTTAAAGCTCCATTTTCAACTTGTAATTCTTTCAATTTTAATTGAATTATCCACTTTTTATACCTATTGAAAACTCATAATAATAAAAAAACAAACCTGTGCAAAAGGGGGAAAAGAAAAGAAAACCTTAACCCCTTTTGCTTTCCTTAAATTTTCAACTATAAACCTCATTGTACTTGGTAAACCTAAATTCATACATGCGTATCTATTATCTTAGGGCAATAATAAATTTGTATAACATAAAAGGCAACAACAATACCCAAAATAAATAAATAATAATAATAATTCATCATAATTTTTTTTATTAAATCTTCATCAAAGTTATATTGAAGGTTTAAAATAACATAAAATTAATTAAAAACATTTATATATCAAAAAAAAATTTATATTTATTTTAAATTTGATGTGTTTTATCTTAATCAATTTTTGTGTAATTTTTCAAATCTCATTTTAATAATATTTAAAGGAATTGAAACAAATTATTTGTATGTTTATCAAACAAATTTTCTTTTAAAAAATTAGTCATATGAATTGTTTTTCGCATTTCATAGTGATATGACATCTCATGATACAAAAAGGCAAATAACAACCCCAAAAAAAATAAATGATATAGAGACATGGTTAGATTAGTTACCCAACATTCATATTTTGAGAAGAAACCCAACAAGTAGATGGGTAGATTTTAAAACAACCCATCAATTGGATGGTTGCACCCAAAATCTACACATGCCCATCCATTAGCTTGGGCCAATAAAAAATTTACACAAAAACCTATAACCTTATCCATTAAGCCAACTTTTGATTTTTCCACCCCTATACCCATTCAAAAGGTGTTCCCACAATGCCTTTGTAGGACAAAGCCAACAAACACATGCTAGGCATTTAGTCAAATCAAATTCAATCACATTTTTGGCATAATTGATTGGTCTAATGTGAGTGAGGACAAATTTGTCCTTGCCTGTTATGATTGAAAATTCAATCATAGAAACTAATGAATAAACCATATTATGTAGTAATGATAGATGCCTCCTCCTCTTTACTCTCTTCATTCCAATAAAACTTCCTTCCATAAGAGTAAATAATCTCAAAACATGCAATCAAAATTGCAAATAATCACAAAACATAAAAACAAAATTGAATAAGAAAAAATTAAAACTTAAATGAATATTACATGTGATTTCAAAGAGGACACAAAAAAAAACCAAAACATGCAATACAAAGCAGGTGTAGTCATTATTCCTCATAAGAAAAATCAATACTTGCACACATGTTGTTTAATAGGAATTTGAATGAACTTTAAGGTTGCAAACAACATGTACAACAATCCACAAGAGAACCTAAGGTACTCATTGCATCATTTGAGCTTTGTTAAATAAAACATAAACATTTAAACTATATTTTAAAAATAAATAATTTTAGTACATGATTGTCTTTTAGAAACATTGTTAAAAATCAAGAAACTCCAAATGGAACCTAAAGCTACTTTCTAGGCAAACTAGTTCTAATGTACCATCATCAATAAATAAATAAGGCAAAAATCTAAAACTAAAATTAAGAATATGAACTTTGTCATCTCTTCTAACCCTAAAATAATTAATTATGTTTAATGTCCATCCATTACAATCCAACCTCCCATATCTTGAAATATACCAACTTAAATTGAAAGTCTTAAGCAACATGATTTGAAGGATTTTGGATTGAAAAAAAGTTTGACATGATCTAACAATGTGGCCAAAGTCATTCGTTTCAAGTATGTGAATAAATCAAATTGAAATCTTTGTTCCATGGGTTTGAAATTTGATAAAACCATAATTGAGGTTTTTAAAAAAAACATAATAAAATGTTTTCATTATTTTATTTTGTCATATTTGAAATGAAAATGCCTCTTTTGTTGTGATTTAAGATGTTCACTAAAACCAATGGTGCACAAGAAAGATTATATATAATAGATTCTAAGCAAAAATGGGAAAGCAAAAATACCCTGCATATTGGACTGAACCCCAAGACATGGCACCATTTAATAATCTCAAGGTAAACATCATACATACATTTGTTTCACATTTTTCTAGTAACATTTGAATTAAAATTTTCATAAAAAAAATTGGAACAATTTTTGGAAGCATTTTGAAAAAGGAAACAACCTTCAATTTGAATAATAGAATATGCTTTCAAGGCAACATCAATCATATGTCTCTTCTTTGTTTATGAATAAAAGCAATGGGAAAGGGCAAGGAATAATTTTTGTTTCATCATTATGTCAAAAATATGTTTTATCATAAATAGGGGATGGTTGTCATTTGAAATTGTGGAAAAACAATGTTCAACCTTGCATATTGATGTGGTCCTTTTTAATATTGGCAGCCTTTGTGCTACAAAATTGATAAATAGTGATATAGGTTTTTTTTTCCAAACTTCAAAAGCTTAGAAATTGAGGTACATTTGACAAGTTGAATGTAATAACATGATATGGATGTAGAAACAAGATCTTGTAAAGACACCATTGGGTTGCATTGTGACTGTGCTTGGGGTCAAGTATATTTTCATCCCTTCTTTTTTCACTTCAATTCTATTTCAATTTGTGCAATTTCAAAGGAAATAAAGCAATGATCCATTACACCCAAGATGGCATTCATCTTTAAAGGCACCATACATAATGGCCAAGGGTTATTTGAAATTGTGGTCACAAAAAAATTTATAGGTCATGCATAAAGAAGAATTGAACATGTTAAATTCCATCTTCAAACACAATGTAAAACCATTTCATTTGGAAATATTAAAATCAAAATACCCAATAGATGGTAAGGTTAATTATTTGCAAGAAAACATCATGAGATGATAAATGTTGTTGAAAATTGTATGTGTTGTCATCAAGGTGTGCATTACAAACATATTTTGCTATTATGTTTAGAAACATGTATCTATGTTTTTCTAATTCCCCATTGTGAATTCATACAAAAAATATGGAATAGGTATGCAGGGAAAGCAAGAGGACCAATAGGCACAGGTGTGTTATGGGTGGAATACCAAGCTGAATTTAAAGCTCCTTTGGAAGGCAAATTGACACAGTGAACTATATTTTCACCTTTTCTCTAAATCGTGTTTTTGATGAATTCTAGAAAATATTTTTTAAATACAATTTTTTTATAATATAACTAGTTTGATCACTTGATTTTAATAGCCACAACATTGAACATTGCATTTGTTGTTTTCATCATCATTTGTTAACATTTTCATAAGATTGAAACACATTTTTGCAAGTTTTAATGTAGGGTTGAAAAAAATATCGTTGAAGAGTTTAAAGTTCAATTTGAAATTCACAAAAATAACATTAATGGAAAGCTAGTACAACATATAACATCAAAAGAATAACATGATAAGATTAATGGTATTTGTTTTAAATATAATTGTAATGGCTCAAGTTTTAACACATGGATAAAGTACATTTATGGATAATAGGTTAATATTTATTTAACATGTTAACAACCATTTTTCCAATTTCAAAGGCAATTACTTCATTAAATAACCATGGACATTATTATCATAGGTACACACGTTTGTTAGATGGTGACCACTTGTGGCGAGACTTAACAACATTTAACAAGGCAAGGTTCATTTTTATATTGGTAAATAATGTTGTGTGTGCATTGACATGAATCCAATTACTCAATAATATGTAATAATGTTCATTGATATTGGTTTTGTGGTGCTCCCAACATAATTGTAAACAAGGATATTTTGGAGAATGTTTGCATATGATATAACTTTTTTGGTACTTGTGGAAGCCTTTCAACATCCCAACTATTAATTTGTATTTTATAGGCAATTGAGGCTAGGGAGGAAATAAGGGACATCATCAATGTGGATAATGAAAAATATGTTGAAGAATTAGTTGCTGAAGACCTCAAGAAAAACCCTCCAAAGAAAAAGAAAGAACCAAAGAAAAAAATTCCTCTTCCTCCTCCTCCACCAATTTAACCTAAAATGATTTAGCAAACAATGTGTAGTTGCTCTCTTTCACACATGAATGAAGTGATTTTTTTCACAAATGAATATAGTGGTTATCTTGGCATTTAGAATTTGAACTTATTTTTAAAATCTATATTTATTTTGAAACCATGATACATCATTTGAAACACCTCAACCTTGTATATAATGGCACAAAGTCGTAGCAACTCTAGTACAAATATATGTTTTGAAAAATAATTAAATAATTTTTTTTGATTTGTCACATGTTGTGGCATGTCATATCTTTGTAAAAACTTGGTTCTTCATTTGTTCATGCACAAATGGATGCAATGCAATGGATTTTCAAATCCAAAATCTAAATCAAATTATTATTGGTGTGCCAATTTTGGTCAAAGTATATAATTCATAACATCTATTATTTAACCTTTGGTTATATATATATATATATATAACACCTATTGCCTTATATAATCCAACTAGCTTTCATATTATATGGTTTCTTTGTTTTCGACAAATGGATATGAAAATTTGTATGAAAAAGGTTATATTGACCCATCTCTAATTGGTTACAATTTTTTAGCATTCAAAATGATAGCAAACTTCAATTCAACTTGAATTTGCAATGAACATCAATATAAAAAAGATAAAAGAACATCACAAAAATCAATATCAATATTTGGCATAAATTCAAAGTGAAAACCATATGTCTTTTTAAATATCCACACAAGAAAAATAAAATTATATATATGTGCAAAATAAAACAAAACACTTTAAATGTTTTGAAACCAACTACAAAAATCACAAAAAAATCATTATAATACTTGGGTTTCGTGTTGCTTCACATTGATGGTGTGAGAAACATCATTGATTTTCAATTCAACATGTTTAATTTTCTTCAAATGTGGAGGCTCCTAGGTTTGAAGAGTAACATACGACACTTGTAGTCATTTTTCACTCCAAGGATTTCACCCCAATGTGTGTAATGAATATCATTAATTTTCAATTCAATGCATTTTAGTTTCTTGGCACGTGGAGGCTAGGGTTTGAAGACTACACTTGACACTTGTAGCCAATTTCACTCCAAGGGTTTCACTCCAATGTGTATAATGAATATCATTAATTTTCAATTCAATGCATTTTAGTTTCTTGGCATGTGGAGGCTAGGGTTTGAAAACTACACTTGACACTTGTAGCCAATTTCACTCCAAGGGTTTCACCCTAATAGACATGTCAACTTGTCAAGTTTATCAGAAACCTATGGCCTCTTCCACTAATAATACCCATATCATGGAAAAAAAACATTTTGAAATCTATAAAAACCAAAGAATTTCAATGATCATTGGTAACATATTTTAGAATGGCTTTCAACCATATTGTTATTCTTTTCAATTATTGGTTATCCTTATTTGCTCCATTATATATATTTTAAAAAAATCCTAATGCAAGAATTATAGTTCATAGAAAAATTTAGCTTCAAGTTTGATTCCTTACAAAATGATCAACAAACTTGCTTGTTGCATGACATGTTCCAAACCCATTTAATTATTTTGGATCTAAATCTTGTTTCCATTTTATGGGGATTTCATTGTAGCATTTTTTAATGACAAAAAAAATGTTTTTAAAAATCTCATGTCAAGTGTTGCAATTTCAATAAGGATCCAACAATCCAATATTCACCTTTTTCATAAGAGCACTCAATGATTGGGGTTTTGTTTCATTGTGTCAAGGAGGACATTAATGTCAACTCTTACCATCATATTAAAGCTTCATTTGTGGACATCATTGAAAATGTTGAATGGAGTTGTCAAATTTGTCAAAAGGTCACCATCATTGACAAATGAGTCGACCTTTTTTCATTATATTGTTTTGTTGATTTCATTCATTAAGGTTCTTCACGAACCTTTTATTGCTTGTATTCCAGTCATGATTATGTACAATTTGACAACATTATCAATTTGCATATGATTCAAATCGTTAAAGTTTTGAACAAAAAAAATTCACTTTAGGTCATTGTTGTTCAATTTTTTATCTATTGCATAGTGCACATAAGCCTTGAAGTTTGTGCAAGTTATGAAGTTGTCAGAGGAGATTATGTTTTTGTTCACTATGAAATGGTAGGGGGCGAGCAACATTTTGTGTGTGTATTTGATATATTGTATTAGGGTAAATATTAAACAAACTTTGTAAGTTCACATTTTGCAAGCAACCTCCAAAAGCACAAGCTCTTACATATCACCTATTTGTTATGTTGAGATCAAGATTCAATTGCCGCAGTGTTATTGACCATGTGTTACAACATTGCAAGAATTAAACATGACATTGGAGCACTTTTACAACTCACTAAGTTTATGAACCCTAGACCCCAAAAAATAGCTTTTCAAGTTACTATATATGTGTGTGTGTGATAAAAGTTAGAACACAAACAAGATGCATTGAACTTGTTTCTAATGTTCTTGTTTGCTCTAATTTTGCTACAAAAACATATTATAGTTCATGATGTGTTAGAAGTGCAATCAACAAGCTACAATCACCTTGTATATCATTCAAATTCTTAAAGCAAATTCCTTTGTCTTTTGCTAGTTTGTTAATGTATTAGGACAAACTACTTGCTACAATTAGTTTTATTATGATGTTGGTTTTTGTGGTTCCAACTTACATAATGTATTTTGAAAAGTTCACAATTTGAAATTTCTGAAATTAATGAAGTATTTTGGAATTTTGAAAGCTTTAAGTAGAAGTAATTTGAAATAGTACTAGAAGTTTGTTGGACATGTAGAATTCCAAGGTTACAAGGATTAACAAAACTTTGAAAAATTGTTAGTAAAAGATATCATTGGAAGAATTGTTGGAATTTTTAAAAAACTGGTAAAGAATGCTTTGTTTTGGAAATTCTTCATGTAGCTTACAAGAATTTTTTGTCAATTTTTTTTGAATTGTAGCTCGCAAAGAAACCTTGGTTGGAAGTTTTCCATGTGGTTTGATTGCAAGAAATGTTGGCCAAATTTTCTAAAAGCAACTTGTTAAAAATCTTACGAGAATTTTTTCATGCATATTGCAACAAATCTTGGCTGAAAATTTGAATGTATCTTGCAAGAAACCTTGGTTGGCAATTTTATAATGTAGTCAACAAGGAATTTTTTGTTAAAATTAATTGTTGCATGCATGTAGCTTGCAAGAATTGAAAGAAAGAAAATAAAAATTGGTAACATTGGTTTTTTAAAGATTTGCAATAACAAAACATACAAGTTAACAAGTTTTCTTATTGATGAAAAACATCATCTAGTCTCAACATATCCAAAATGCCATTTGTGGTATAATATATGCTTATTAAATTTGTTGGTGATGGTAAAAAATCTTGCTATTTTTGGAGTCTCATAATCCATTGGTTTTATCATAGAGTCAGGCTATTTGAAAGTTAGGATTTAAGTACTATTTTGAAATCCTTCTTCTTGAAAATAGCTTCAACAAGTTAATTGATTTAGTGTTGTAATAGTTTTCATGGGAATAGAAAAAATGTTGTGACAAATTTTGGGATTGCCCAAGGAAGTTTTGTGTGTATTATAGGTTTAAGAAACATGGCATTTTTGTGAAATTCATTGCTTTTGTGGTTATAATGGTTGAATAGTTGGCTGAACAATAACAACAACTATGAAAATGTGTCGAGAAACATGTGGTTGTTTGTTTGTGATAAAGTTTTCGTATTATCACATTTTCATGTAGGATGTTGTTTTTGGACCATGAACAAGAAGCACTAATTGCAAATGTTCTTGTTGGTTTACACAAGTTCAAAGAGCCTTACACAAATTTAATTGCACTTGCACACTTCAATAACTTGAGGTTCATGATTGCATATTTCAAGAACTTTAGATTTGGATTGTGCTTTTGCTTCTTTTAATTACTTTTGAAGTGAATGTTCTATCAAAAATCCTTTCTTCAAGACAACTTGTGTGTCTGAAACTATTTTTCAATATCTATCATTATAGTTTATATTCACATATGTCTTCTATTGTTGCAACAAGGATGCAAGATGTGCAATTTTTAACAAGTGCAAAAGGAATCAATTTGATGATCATGTGTGGTATGTGTAATACATTTGATCACCATGGTGAGTACTTGTTGCAACCCATGTTGCATGATGTTGAAAACATTAGTTTGAAACATTTTGGAAACTTGTTTTTTCAATTGGGAATTGTTTTTGGTGGGTATAGCAATTCTTGAACAATCATTTCACAAGTTGGGTGTTGGGAAGGCATGACTTGTTCACTATCAATCTATCCAATACATATTTTTTTGACCTTGAATTCCATGGCAATGAATGCCTTAAATCCAAGAAGGCAAGTTATCAAATTTCCATTCATCTAACTTGAATTATTTCCTTGGGCATTTTCAACCCATTGGCTTTAGATGTTGGTGGACTTTAAAACTAAAATGACTTTTGTTGTAAAGTTGTAAAAGAAAAGGTAAAATGGTTTTAAATGACAAATAAGGCAATTCTAGACATTACATAGCTAAAATCATCATCCAATTTTCTCAGAGTAGCTTGCATGGCTATGTGATTGTGAGATTTTTATTGTTATAATGGCATTTCTGTTTTAAAATCCATGCCAAGTAAAGTTTTGGAGGAAAAATTTCCATAGATCTTTGGCTATTATTCATTACAAATTTGCATAAAGTATAATGGGCCCAAAACCACTCATTTCAACCATTAGAAAATGACAAACAAAATCCTTATGCAATTTCTATCATAGTTGCATTTTTGCAATTGTTTTAATCGCAAAGGTTTTCAAGTTACTAAATGTACTATTGGGGACCTTTGGACAGGTGCACAACGTGCATGTTTGCATGAGAGCATGTGAAAGGAGGTTCAACCTTATCAAGGGCAATCTTAGGACTATATCATTCAAAGAAAACTAGGTAAGCACACCTTTTCTCTTTTGATTTCACAACATGCAAAAATGATGCCACAACCTTTAAAAAAACCTTTATCCAAAAATCTCATAACATGCACCCAAAATTTTTGATCGATCAAAGTTGTGATGATGTGTAGGGATTGACATTTGAATAGTGGTATTATCATTAATTTGCAAAATAATATTGTGTTTCAAATCCTTTGAGCTACTTTTCTAAATCATTATGCATGATTTGGCAATGTGCTTGTGTTGGAATTGTTTTTCAAATCATGGTTCTAAGTGTTTCCCCTTGGTTGTCTATTTTGCTAGTCCAATTGACAACCAAGGTTAATTCATTATTTTTGTGTAGGGGGTTTATCTCACGGAATGTTTTTTGAACACCATAGCTGAAATTCCAACAATGTTGACTCGTGTGGGTGCCTTGACATGTGATTTTGTTAGTTTCGATAGTGTTGAGTGCGGATTTAGAAACGCAAAAGAAGATGAAAAAACTAACCTCTTGATGTCACATTGTGGATGGTAGCATAGTGTTAGAGCATCTCCAGCAGTGCTGGTATGTGATCATACACAGTAAAATTGGATGACAAAAAGTCAAAACATGCCAGTTTGGCTCAGCATAATTGCACAGTTTGCCGTGCCTGCTAAAAGCTGCAACAACAATATAGAGTATAGACCTGAAAAAAAGAGTGTAATAAATATGATCTGACTGCTTCTCAGTGTTTCTCTTTGGTCTATCATAATGATTGGTCTAAGTGGTTCGCTGTTAGTAGTCCCCCCACATATTTGCTGTCCCAGTTTCAGTGTTATGGCTGGGGTTGCAAAAAATAAATAACAAAACTTGGATGTGAAAAATATTCATTTTGCAGGGTCAGATACTGAGCACCGCTGGAGATGCTCTTAGGCACCATGACATCCTAGATCATCAATTTTGCAAGATAGTGGGTTAAGAAGATGCCAAAAGTGGTCAAATAAAGGCTGCAGATTATGACTACCTTTATTACCTGGGCAAGTTTGACACTAATTATATTATTTTCAGAAATGTTGAAATTTTCAAAACAAAATAATTCCAAGATTTCTAAAAATTGAAAAAAAAAATACTGAATAAAAACTAAAGAAAAATCTGATGGAATATAACAATCAGATTTCACATATGCTGGTACCATTGGAAATGCTACTTCCCCTGGGGTCAGTTTCATGAACCCATTTTTTTCTGAAAATATGAAGCTGAGGTGTTGAAAACCATCATAATTATCACAAGCTAAAATTTGAATAATTTCAATCTCGTATGAAAATACTAGATCATATAAAATTTTTAAAAATTGAATTCATAAAAAAAAAGATTAATTTTTTGGGGGAAAAAAAACTATTTGTTTTGTCCATGTGGAAAGTTCCAGTGTTTCTTTTTATCATTTTTTGATATAAAAATTGGCAAATTTTAACAAAAAAAAGAGAGAAAGCTTAATTGAATTTACACTAAAAAAAACACTCAAATCAGTGATGAAAGAGAGATTAGAGGGTCAAACTAGGGCTCAAAGACAGGATGACTTTCCCGATAAAGCTATTATGGAGTGATTGGGTTACTATTAAATGCATCAAACACAAGATGTATTTTGCATATTTTTTCTTTGCCTATTAAAATTCTGAAAATTTTAATTTGAAATTGCCTAAACTTGTTACAAATGTTGATGTTTAATCTCCATAAAACCCTATCAAATTAATCACAAATATATTCCAAGGGCAACACTTAAAAAATTGTTTCATCATGTTCACACTAGCAAAATACACGTCCTATGGATGCTAGAAAAAATGCTAGGTTTTGTTTTTTTTATATGCCTGAGTTTTAAAGATGGATCCTTGTTTAAGATAACCTTACCTACCAAATCATTTGAACTAGTGTGGCATGTGGCATTGGCCCAAGTGTGAACCCATTACAAAATAAGGAAACTTAACATGTGAACATTGTTTTGCAATGTATGTATCAAAATTTTGAACAGCCAAATATGAAAGGAAATCATGCTTGAATTGAGTGGCAAGCCTTCAAGTCTTACCACCACGTTCTCAACTGAATTTTCCTTCCAAAACCTGGTTTTTTGGGGAATTTATTTGAATTTTCAGAGGCATAAATCAATATCTCCCACATTCTGAATCCAAATCTTATCAAATAAATTCCATTAAATCCTGCTCATCAAGATCTTTTCAACAACACCAAACACACATTCCAATTCCTCCAAAATTTTCCACTATGATTTAATTTAAGTTTTAGTGAAGAAATCATTCAATATTCAAAAACTTTTGCACTGCAAGTCCAAACGTCATGGAACCAAGCCCATGCACCCCTCCTTGTCAAGAGCTTTCCAAAGACACCAAGAACACGATTTGAAGCATCCCAGTTCAGTGGATCTCAGAACTACAAAACAAAACAAAACAATCTACCTTCCTTCATAGATAGATACCTTACCCTAAGGTCAGTTTCGTCATTAAATAATTCTCAAAATAGTGAAATATGAAGTTGATATGCTGAAAATCATCATAGTTCTCATAAGCTACACTCTGAATAATTTCACTACTCAAAATATTATAGTAGACAAAGGAATTTTTTTTTTAAAACTCAAAATTATAAAATAAAATAAAATAAAAAATAATTATAAAAAAATCATTTTATGAAAAAAAAAAAAAAAATTTGTCAATGTGGAAACTGACTCTAGGGTATGGCCCATATATTGCTCATATTTGATCTTAAATGCAACAAGGATAGAGATGCTCCTTTTGTTTGCGTAGTCTTTAAGTATAGTGAAAAACAAAAAAACATGTCCGTGTCTTGTACAAGTACTTGCCTGGTAGGGACATGAAGTAGTACTATTAGTCTTGGACAAGTATCAACTTGCCTGGTAGGGACTTGAGGTAATACCAATTTAATATCAAGGTTCTATCTCAACGAGCATTTTGTCGTTAAGGGGTTCATTTTCTCGGGAATTTTTCTACGGTAAATTCAAAAAAAAAAATGTGAAAAAATTGGAAAAAAATCATTAAAATTCTCAAAACCACAAAATTGAGAAAAAAAAACTAGGCCGATCTCAATATTTAGCCAAAAATTAGCATCCGAAACTAATACCAAGACTTGGTCGGCATAAAAGCTTTAAAAAAGATCTCATACCAATAATAATAGGCTAGTATGAAAGTATATAAAAAAATTTCCCTGAAAAATAAAAAGTCGTTGATTATCAATTTCATTGTGAAAGTAATAGTCCCGATTATTAAATTTTTAAGGTTTTTTTTTGGGTATAATTTCTTTGTTATGCATTAGGGTTGATTCTCAAATATCTCACCTTGAGAACCATCGGTTATGTTGCCTAGGTAGGGTAGGTTAGGTTTTAGAGGTTTAAGGATCGATAGCCAGTCTTAGAAATACACTGGCAATAAACAAAGTAGTGAGTTTATGGTTGGTTATTTGGATTTTTGAAAACCACGGTTATATATATACACACATATATATACCAAAACTGGGGGTCTTTTGATTTCGGTGAAACCGAGAGTAGCGAATCAGCATTAAGAACCGTCGGCCTGTTACTTACTTGCATGAGGGTATATTCCTATTTCTAATAACCGCCCAAATATGGGTCTGGTACTTCTTTGCATTCAACATGCTCTGGCCACAACCGTCCACGGAAATGAATTAATAAAGTTTAGAGAGATCTTTGAGGGTACCTACCCTCATTTTAATAAGGAATTCGGTGATGGGTACAATAATATTCTGAGCACTTGCAGCTGCTTTGTTTGTTTGTAGGTTGGTTCTGCTTGCTTGCTGTTGTTTGCTTCTCACCATTTACTTATTCTTCGGTGCAGTGTTGGCTCACTTTGGTGTCATATTACTAGTTTGTACTTAGTGTCAACTAGTGTGGCTTGTGCTATTGGCCCAAGTGTTAGAGCATCTCCAACGGTGCTCAGTATGTAACTCTGGATAGTAAAATTAAATGTCTACTAAGTCCTCAACCAATTTTTAGTTAGTTCCAAACCTGGTTTTTTGGAATTTATTTGAATTTCCAGCGGCAGAAAACAATATCTCCCACATTCTGAATCCAAATCGTACCGAATAAATTCCATTCAGTCCTGCTCATCAAGATCTTTCCAACAATACCAAAAGGCACATTCCAATGCCTCTGAAATTTTCAGCTATGATTTAATTTAACTTTCATTGAAGAAATCATTCAATATTCAAGAACTTTTGCACCACAGTCAAAACGCCATGGAACCAAAGCCCATGCACCCCTCCTAGTTGAGAGCTTTCCAAAGACACCAAGAACACAATCTGAAGCATCCTGGTTTGGTGGATCTCATAACTACAAAACAAACTACCTTCCTTCATAGATAGATGTTGTGCAATTCTACTTTTTAAAACATATCTTAGTTCTGGTTTCAACATTGTAAAATTTATTTGGAGGTTCTCCAGGTTGCTGGGCTTTGAGTCTAATTTCTAAACCTTCTGGTTTTGGTTTCTAACACTTTTTTTAAAAAAAGTTTAAGAATCTTGAAGCCTCATTCACAAATCAGGTCTAATTTCATGTATATATTACACATTCCCCAATGTTAAAAACTATATGAATATAAAATTTTATATAAAATTAAAACATGGGTCCATATAGATATGAATTTTTAACAATTAATTAAAATTAAATTATAAAGTTCAGCCTACTTATCAACATTTAAGAATAATAATAATTTTTTGTAGTTGAGCAAGCTCATTCGGATTGCCATAAGCGCGGCTAATACATTGCAATGGGGGGAGGGGGCTAATACCCCCTCCCCCCTTTGCAATTCATTGAAACAACCACTCCTCTAGTGGCAAGATAAGTGTTAGCATACCTTGTTTTATCATAGCTTTATGGGCATAATTTGTGAACCTTGAAATAACATTGTAAGCATGTGGATTTGTGCAAGTTTGTGGGGAGTGGTTGTTTCAACTTTGAATAATTAGATTTGGGATTTTATTTTTTTTGTGGGAGTGGTCATTTCAACTTTGAATAATTAGATTTGAGATTTTTTTGGCATGGTGAACAATATTTGGACATCACTAGTGCATGGTGAGAGCTCAATTCTATGTTTATTTGGTGTTGCATTGGAACTAATTTCTTGCGAATTTTGGTTTGCATTAAGATCCATGTAGTTATGATGTGCAAGTGTTGAACACTCCAAAGTTTGTAATGTGTTTTTTTTGAGTTGAAGCAAAAATTAGATAGCACACAACTACTACTACTTTGGGGAGAGTGGAAATTGAATTGAATTCCATTTTACTCATGTTTATTTTTGGTTTCACTTGCAACTACTAGTTCTTATTATGTATGCACAAAAGCTTTTCACATTTGATAAAACTTTCCATACCAAGTTGTGCATGGCATGGTCAAATTTGTTCAAGTAAAACTTGAATGCATGATCAATATACTTGAATTATGAAGTCATTGCTTTTGAGCTCATTATGTTTTGAGTAAGTTTTGAAAATGGTTAGGTCTTGAAAAAGAAGACAATGCTACTAAGCCCTAAACCCTAGGGTTGCAACCCTTCCTCAAATTAGCATTGTTGCCAAAAAAATTTTGGGGGATATGATTAATCGCCATAGCCATGAAACAATAAAAGATTGGAGCTTGTGTAGCGAGCTCATATTGAGAGCAAATTGCATTGGTCACCAACATGAATTATCTATTGTTTTAACTCAATTGCCCAAGAGCATTTTCCATTACAATGGAAACAACCAACAAATCTTTTAATTCAAGCTCGGTTGCTAGTAACAAGTTCTTAGGTAGGTAGAAAAATAGGTGACTACTAAGTAAGTAAATGGTTTTGTGCACATAAGTAACTCGTAGGTTATCTTGTAGACGGTAAGAGACGGGCAAGGTGAACCCCTAAACCCATGAGCCACCCACAGCTGGTAGTACCTTCACCTTCTTGAGTTAGGGCCTTTTAGTGGCCATTTTCAAGCCAACCAAGGAAATGTTTAAATCCGGATTGGACATTGATTTAGTCTTAGGACCCCATATTTACCATGGTTAGTGGTACCTTCGGTGAACCAGCAGCACCTACACTGGTACACCATGGTAGAAACCCTGAATACTTTTGAGGTTATTTCTAACCATGGTAAGTATCTGTATTAAATATCTTTCAAAATACTTTTTTGTAATTTAATCAAATTTCGAATGGAATTTTTTTTTCATAATTTCTGATATTTCTAAATAATTAAATTTTAAAAAAACCTTCCTTAATAGATAAATATTCTGGTAGTGTCACCAGATCCCCCTCCAAACTAGCTACCCCTGTTTCTGGCGCTAACTCACACACTCCAAACTAGCTACCCCTATTTCTGGCGCTAACCCTCGCTCGCTCCGCACGCAGTAGAAAGCGCACTGCAAAATTCCGACCAGAGTTGGCGATCGTGCGTGTTTTGGAAGGGAATTTGGTTGTGGATTTTTCTTGTGTTCGAACGTTGTCGCTGGTTTTTCTGAAGAGAAATTATTTGGAGGAGAAAGAGCGGGGTTAAGGAGTTGACATTGCGAAAAAATAAATTTCCGATTCAGTTTTTCAATCTCATTTTTGCGATTTCTGCAATTGTAACTGGAGCTGTGGTTTTTGGAGTAGTAGTAGAGTCCTGGAGCAGGGAAGGCGGAGTTTGGACTTTTGTTGTGACCGGGAAGCTTTGTTGTTTTTTGGTAAGGGAGCAGTTTTAGGATTCTGTGCGGGGGCAGTCTTCTTCTTGCTGTTTTTCTTTCTTTCTTGCTGGCAGATTTGTTGACTAGCACGACGTTTGGAGGATTTAAGAAGTAGCATTTTTGCGACGATTAGGTGCGGATTTGTTGATAAAAAACTCGATTTCGTATGCTAGTGTGATTCTTGATCGGTAGTTTCTGTTTTGTTAGTTCTCTTATGAGCAGATTTTTGTTGATTACAGGGGTTGTTCTTCTTCTCCAAGCGGCTTCACCGGTGGTTAGCAGCTTCTTCGGGATTGATCCTATCTCTTGTTTTGTGTCTGTTATTGCAGAAATGACACCCTGGGAGGATTTGACGACGCAAAGTGAGGAGCTCGATGCCGCGGCGAGGTTTCTGTTTCCAGTCACGATGCAGGATGATGCAACAATTGCGAGAAGAGATTGTGGACTTCTTCATCAGTCTCTGCATGGCAATATCGAAGGTCCGAAATTATATCCTCCTTCCTTTGTCGTCCTTTTCGTACTCTTTCAACAAATCTGCCCAAATTGTGCCAATAGAAGACTTCTCTAGTACAATCGCTCCAACACGATTGTTCTACATCAGAATGTAGAAACGAGATATCCGGATCTGCCAACATATCTCACCTTTCTGACTGACTCTCTGGCGATGAAGATCTAGGTCCGATTTCTCGCCTGAAACACAGAATTGGCCTGTGGAACGAGGAATTGTCTCTCTTTTCTTGGTGGATTTCTCCTTTCAAGTACATTATGGAATTGAGATTGGCTTCATTGTCTGCGAGAAATCTGGTTACCTTTGGAGAAGATTTCTTGTTAAAAAGCAGCTCTCTCTCTCTCTCAAAACAGATCGTATGTTATAGTCCTTGTGTTCAGCGGGTTTTTACTCGTTTGAAGAGGATTATTGAGGTCTGAAAAAGCTGCCTTGTTCGGGAGACAGCTGTTAGTTTCATTACAGAAGCTCTTTGCGTTTCTTTTCCTCTTCAGAGAAATCATTCTCTTTTGAAGAACTCGATGCCGGCTGAAGGGGGCTCCGATCTCTTCTGTGGCATTTATTCTGCCATCAACAGTATGTTCTGCTTGATTTGGTATATTCGGTAGGTATACTCAGAGTAGGGAATGAAAAAGGACATGCAAGCTGATCTTGGCCATGGGGTTACTTTGGGAATCACAGTGCAAGAAACCTTTGTATCTAATAACATCTTGGAGACTTATGTTCCTCCACTCAAGCGACGACGGTTGCTGTTCAATGAAGATTTGACAGCAAATGCTGCTGCCTATTATGAGCCAAGCCTTGGCCCTTTCAAGGTATGGTGTGGAGGCCCTTAAACCTTGATTTCTAGAAGAGGGTGCCTATTGCTTTAGCTGGAAACATATTTCATATTTGCATTTCTGTAAGCTTGCATGCTCATGTGCAATCTGTGTGCCTTTTCTTGAGCTGTTCTATTCTGAATCCATTGGTATTCTCACACAGGGTGGGCAGGATGATGAATTTCTGAGCTTAAATCCATCAAGTTTCTACTGTGATGCTGGTAATTTTTCTTGAGTTTCATAGATTCTACTGTGTGTGTAGTCTTTCTTGTTGAAGCTTGTTGTGATAAGCATGCTTGCTATGTGATACTGTGGTGCATGCAAGATTACAAGCTTGTTTGTGTGAGCAGATGACATTGTTGATGATGCTTCATGCTCATCAAGTGACAACCAGAAGACCCCCTCAGCAGAAAGCTGGATGGATGCTTGCATCGCAGAGACTGATGGGTCTAATGGTCACATGTGAGTGAAAGATCTGATTAAGTTCATTCACTATTCTCAACATTGTAGAATTTCTGTTGCTTGCAAATTTCATGCAGTTATCTGAGATGGACTTGCTATTTGTGGTGAAATTGTACAGCAAGGCAGGAGGCCCCTATTGTGAATTCTCAGGTAATTGTCTTGCTGTGAGGGTTTTTTTTATAAATTTGAGTTTTGGTCAGAAATTGATCAGAGCTCTAGTGTTTTCCATGCCACATGGTGTTGGAACCAAGTCTCTAGTGCCCACATAATGGTCTCTTATCAGGTGTTTGCAGACTGGACTAACTTCTTTCTATTGATTGCTGTAGTTCCACAGAACTCAAGCAAGCTTTCCCCTACTCCTCAGTCAACAAGATTGTGTTATGAAGAATGGAATCTGCAGGTTCCTGGAACACCATTTTCTAGTCAACCTTCAACACCTGGTAAGGGTTTCTTTGTTCCAGAAGTTGCTAAAACATCTATCTTGTTTCTCGTGAAATTTTGCATGCCACTCTTTCTTACCAGGGTCTTTGGGACAGAGCAATTAGACTCAATTGTTATGGGTTCCAATTATTGCAGGGAGCAATGCAAGTACAGGCAGGAATTTGAAAATCACGATTCCATTGGCATATCCTTTCACGCTGTTGAAACCTTCAGATGTTGATGGAGCAATGACACTGTCAGACATTAACCAGCTTATTTTGACACCTACAATGAGTGATGCTGGGCATTTTTACAGAGGCAGTGATCCCAGGCACAGTAAATCATCTAATCTAGGAGTGAGCCTCTCGGGGAAGTCAATAGTTACCTGCACAAGATTCTGTACTGAGGGAAACGGCACCATCACAATTCTAAGGACGAAGGATTGATGTGTAGATAGGAATTTTCTTTTATCATGAGATGCTTAGCCCTGCCTTTCCTACCTGGTTCTAGATGGTGGTAGTACACCTGTACATTTTTCCAGTTTGAGCTGCTGATGCAGAAATCTTCTCAACCCAGTAGAGCTGTGAGTGTATCAATTAAGTGTGTGTTGTTACTATGAAGATTTAGAAGGCAAAGGTTTAGAAGCAAGTTTGATATTGCAACTAGAGTTTTAAGAAGGTTTAGAATCAATCAACTAGAGATTTCCTTCTTGTGCATGATGACTGAATTAAGACTGGGTGACATGGAGAATGAGCATGAGCCTCTGGGCTTCATTGGAAGGTAGCACCTCATGCAAACCAGCCACAGGGATTGACTATAAACCATCTACTTACCTACCTAGTAGTTACCTATTTTCTACCTATCTACCTATATATATCTCTCAGACCTATTTCCTACAGAATTGGTTACTGAGTTGAAACCAAATATTAACTCAGTTGAGGTTCATCCACAACTGAGTAATAACAGGCATCCAGTGGATGAATGCACTGGTGGGTGCTGGTTCACTGTGGCCGATATATGGGAGATTCTGCACAATTTTTCATAAGTTTTGGTATGATGGTCATCCCTGGACAATTTCAAAGACAATTCTAAAAACAACTGCCTGTTTTGGGCTGTTTTGCTTGCCTGGAACTTTGGTCCTTGCCCTTTGTTTCTTTTTCTCTCTCCCTTTCTTGGGTACTTGGCAGAGGGTTTCATCACTACCTCATTTTCAAGGTTAACTATCTCACTTTTAACCATCTCACTTCTTTTCCCTGTCCACAAACATGGAGATGAAAAGACAAATTAACATATACCATTTAATGTCCATGATATTTGTATTAATTCCAACAAAAATTTGACATTAACATAAAGTAATGACAAACTGTTGGAAATCATATGAGATCATAAAAATAGTTGATCATCATTGGTAGTGTGCAGCAGCTTGGAGCCCAAGTTTAATAAGGAAGTCCCTTGGGGACGGGAGGGGGTGGGGGGAGAACATCCCAAAATCTGAAGTTTAAACATAAATTCAGCTACTACTTACTACCTTTGTACAGGGATATCAGTGTTGTTGGGTCACATGTGGTTTCTCACTTTTTTTCAAGAACTGGTGGTGGGTACTGTTATTTTAAGAAAGGAATTGGAACTGTTCTTTATATATATATATAAGTTTGGACCCCGTGCCTAATGCACATGTTTGTGTGCATTTGATGGTACATATTACGAAATTACGATTACAAACTACAGTTCCAAAACCTCTTTATATATTTCCAAATATCTGGCCAGTGTATCAGATTTTCTTAAAAAGAAGAGTAGGCAGTTGTTTGACATCTCTAGGTCTTACTTTTTAATGTTAGTCAGTTATATTATATGTACAACCAGTTCTTCAAAATCAAAAATTAAATAATTTTTTTAATATAAATTTTTTATTCTTTTATTTTAATTCATAAAAATTACAGTAAATGAGAGAGAGAAGAATTCTATATATCGACCAATATGAAGAACAATATAATTACATTTCTTAGACCTAGATCAAAGTACCTTATAGTCTAGAATTACATAGCCTTGAGAACTGGACCCCGAGAGTTACCTTTTCAACATCCTTAAGATCATAAATTTTTCATGTTTTTTCTCATTTTCTGAAAAGAAGATGTTGCAAAAAATTATCCCAAAAAAAAAAAAAAAACAACAACAACAACACTGGTCTGGGGGTTCAGGTGACTATTACCCCAGGCGGTTCTCAAGTCATTGGCTCTTTTATTGTGAGAGAATCGTCAGTTGATGGTTCTCATATGAAAAATGGCCATAACTGCCAGTCCTTATGGCAAAGACCCGTCTATGGGTATTGCCATTCTCAGAATAAGGGCCCTAGGATGAGGTGATTCCCGTATGATAGGGGGCCCATTATTTTGGGAATGCCGTCAACCCTGTGACTTTACCAACAATTGATTAGACTTTTTATTTTTTGGGGGTGACAACTTTGTTGAAAAGGCTAGGCGTCCTTTCAAGTGGTCCTCCCCTTCCTTATTTGATATGCTTCTCATGACTGGAGGGGGTTTGGGAACTTGATGTTCTCCTTGTGATTTGCCCTCTTAGGTGGTTCTTTTGTCTACTTGGACGTGCGTCCTTCCATTTTGTTCTTTGTATTCACCCTTTTTTGGTAGCTTTGGTTTATATTTGATTGGAGGGGTTTCATCAGTACAAGACTGTCAAGTAAAGCAACCCCCATTGGCAACGGCTTTTGTTTACAAGTTTGTGAGGTATGTGGGTTGGCAATCATTCACAGGAGGACTTAGCCAATTTTGGCTACAGGTCAGAGAGGAAAGTAGAAAAAGTTAGGTTTCCTCTTACTTATATTTTGGCAACATGCTGGAACAATAGTCAAATTACGGTGATTTCAGAAATTTTCCCTCTCAATATGATGACTTGGGCATAATTTTTTCCCCCAGAAATGTCCTTTGTACCATTCACACCTTCCCTTTTTTTCATCACCAATATGCCACAATTCGCCAAAAAAGAAAAACACTTGCTCATTACATTTAAGCATATAAGATCAGAATGTATGCGTATATACTGTAAATCGGTTGGTTCATAACTTGCATTGTAAAACAATTCTCAAGTTTTCTCAGATTTTTCTTTTTGGGTCATTCTATAACCCTTAAAAGAAGTGTGCAAAATTCAAAGGATAGCAAGAAGAGGTTCCTTATAATTTCCAGGGTATTTGGTTTCCAATGTTAAATTCAGAGGTTCAGGTTTAGGTTTTAGTGACCTGGACCTGAGCCCACATCTTTTTGTTGAAATCAACATGAGAACTGAACATAAGAATTAGTCTTTTGCTAAATTTGAACTTGAAACTAAAACTGGGAAAAAACACTCTTGAACAGAGGGGCAAGTTTTTTTTTAAGTAGGCAAGTCGATTTTATTTATTTTTAAACTTAACAATTAAGCTCAACATCAAAGTTAAATTTTAATCTTAATTTATAAAGTTCGTACCTATATAGACCCCAATTTTAATTTGATATAAAACTTTCTATCTATACAACATTTAATTTAAAGGAGTGTGTAATGTCTACAGACCCAATTTTGAACCAAGCCTAGATGTTCTTAAATTTGAAAAAGTGTGTCAAAATCAAAATTGCAGGGTTTTCAAATGCAAAAAACCAGACTCAAACCCACATCCAAAGAACCTCCAATTTTTTATTAAAAAATCAAAACCAAAACCTACTTTCTCTTATAAAAAAGAAGAACCTGACAACAGTGATAATTACTATTCAACAATTTGCAAGCAAGGAAGTAGGTAATGGAGTTATGTATGAAGGTGTACTTTGTGATGATGGAGGGAAATCTGTAAGTGGAAGGTAGTAAATGTATAAAGCTTCAGATAGAAAGGTGGATAGATATAGTGATGACCATTTTCATCCGTGGTAGATTTCATAAATACATATTCATCCATGTAGTATGGTTAGTTTATGTCATCAAATTTATCCACTTGTCGTAATTTTGCCCTTGTGTTCAATTTTTATCTTTGAAGTTCAAATTCCATCCATGTAGTTAAAAATTCATCAATGTCAATTCATTGCCCCCCCCCCCCCTTACACATTCAATTGCATTTGTGTTGTCAAGTACACTTAAGAGCTTAATGTTCATCCATCCTCAGGTCTTATCAACATGGCCAATTACATTTGTGAAAAATTGCATCCATGCACATAATTTCATTAATAAACTATACAACTCATTTGCATTGAAAATTTCATCAATTCTTATATTTCAATATTGTGACCACATGCATCCATCTATGGACAATCATATCTTTGTGATCAACTTCATTCAAGACCCATTTTTCACATTTGATCTATTTCAAGCACACATGCTAAATAGCAATAACTCTATGGCATTGGTGCTTGTGCTACATAACACTTGGCCTGTGAACCTGTGTCATGTGATTTGCATTACTACAGAAATATAAGTGCTACTAGGTAAAGCCCTAGGGGGAGGGCATTCTCAGAATAAGGGGCCCCTGAGAGTTGGAGCTGAGGTGGCCTCTTATTCTGAGAATGCCCTCCCCCAAGGGCTTTGTCCTGTACAAAGCACAGCTACTGAACATTCTAAATCCGAAAAGCTCCTCTGCTATAGGGAGGAGCTTTTGAAAAACTCAAAAGTTCCTCCTCTCAGCAGAGGAACTTTCATGGTTATAATGTGCCCTCTGAGTACAATGTGGAAATGACAGCAGCTCTTTGCAACTACTTAGTTATAAAACAGAAGATAAATACATCTACTTACTTCCACAAATGGGGCTTGATCTAGTGAACAATGATTTATCAGACCTGTATAGATAGAGCAACTTTAGATTCCATAAGATGTCCTTTTCAATAACAGTTCAAAATTGAAATCCCAAGTAATCAATTTAGCCAATTCCCAAGTAAAGATAATGAAAATTTCCACAAAATCAATTCATTTTTCGATTAGTTGATCATCACTGGGCAGTGCACAGCAGCATGAAGCCCAAGTTACACAATAAGACACAATAAGGGCACGTTACCCATTACAACATCTGTTGACTTCCTTGATAGGTGTACCCTTCCTAATTTAACTTATCCATTAGGCCCTTTGGTAGAAGCTTCTGATTCCACTTGACCATGGGTGCTAGTGACACATTCTCTTCCCAATATATATGGTGGAAAAACCACATACTTAATGCTTTTCCACATAGGTCTATGGAATGGAATTCATCACCCCCTGAAACTACATGCAAGTGATCACATCATCCCAAAATATTTTGAGACATTCCATCCATAAACTGGTGATTTTTCTGGATCTTAAACAATGAAGGTTTAACCAAGTTTCAGAACATTTCAGACAGAAATACATCTGTCATAATTCCTTGTTACAAATCTAGAGCAAACATTGCTGGAAACTTGCAAAAATCATTCAACTAAATTTCACATCCATCTCTAGTGCTGGTGCTCAAGAAATATACAACCCTTCTCAATTCTATTGCCCAAGCTCAACTTTCTTCTTTGCCCACAGCCTATCAAGAGCACTGTCAGCATCTCCCTGCAACCAGACATTTTCACACCTCCAATCAGATGTGCAGTTAACCAAGGACACAAGAAATTGACCATACACATATGGTAAGGTCTGATTTAGATGGTCATGACCATGACTGAATGAGTTACAAGACCAACCTGGGTAAGAACCAGCTAATAAAGTCACATGTAAAGTGATAAGTCCATACTCCTAAACTGATTTCCTGCATGTAGATGCTTCCAAGAAAAGTTATCTTCAAAGTATTAAAGGGCATACTCTTAAGTCTAAAACAAAGAGATGCAACCAATATACCTGGGCACGAACATTGCCACAGAGAGCAAACGTTGTGAACTGGCCAGTGTAGATGCCATTTGCATCTAGATGGCCGACATTCAACTGGACTGACGCATGATCCTTTGATGTGATCAATCTGTTTGTGGAGGAACTGCAAAGAAAACCACAATTAAGTTCATAATATAAATTTCTCTCTCTCCACTCATGAAGCAGTCACATGAAACTACCTATACTAAATTGCTCATAAGCGTTTTTGTTGTCCCCTAGGACAGTAATATGGACAATTCCTGAAGTTAAATAGCAAGGTCAGATGAGATAATTTATACAAACTACTTTTATAATGAACACCAATTATTTCTAAACTTCCGCTCCCAACTGCACAGCACTGCTACAACAGCAATTGGTGACATGTGCCCAAGGATCTCCATGCGTTACTCAACGTTCGCCCCTGGCTGGGTTACACACACACACAGTGGTGACTCATCTTCGAAAGCCACTCCTATTGACTATAACAGCCATTGTAGAACCACTAAAGGAATCAGCAAATCATAACAGACACCAAAGCTAACTCATCTTGAGCAAGCCCTAAGGTAACAGCTCAGAACTACTTTTGCTTTGTGTAATCTGAAAGAAGGCTAAAACCACACGAACAAAGGCCATCATACCGAAAACCCAGAGTCAACGAATTATCGCTTTATCCAAGTGTAAACAACTAGCTATGAACTAAAGAAAAGATTGAACTGTATGACCAAAGCCTAGAAACCCCCATGACGTCTAGTAGCGGGATATGATCGCGTGGGCAACAGATCCATCGCTATTGCCTCTCTCTCCTTCTCTCGATCGTATATATTAGTGAGACGTGATCCCGAGGGCAAGACCTCTCCCTCTCTCTCTCTCTCTCTCTCTCTCTCTCTCTCTCTCTCTCTCAGAGCAAAAGGCTTTGAAGAAAGGAAACAATAGAACTCACCACTTCCTTGGAATGTAAAGATCCACATTTTCACCTTCCTCGTTCTGCATGTTGAAAGATCAGAAACTGCTCTTGGCACGCAGCGACGACAGCGTGAGAATTGCGTGGGAGCTTGAGAGACAGCAGAGGCGCAGCAACCCGCAGCAGGCAAGCGAAGGCAAGCGCATGCAAAAGAATTAGGGTTTCGGGAGACGCCGCTGCTCTGAAGAAAGAGAGACACAGTTAGAGAAAGACGGGATCCATCGAGGTCCCGTTCCACGTCTCTTTCCAGGTCTCAACCGCGCAGCTAGCTAGTCACCTACCTACACGAGGATATACGTGGGTCTCATCCGGTTGTCAATATCTAACGCTTTGTTTTACCCCGGAGCCGGTAGAGCTCAATTTCCTTTTCCAAATTTAACGGCCAAGATTTTAAACAATGCATAAAGAAAAAAAGATGGGCCTTTACAAAATTTTAAAATTTGTACTCCCTTAACTTTTGCAAGTTACAATGTTAATTAAATTGTTATTGTCACAATAACATTTCAATTACAAAATTTTGCAAAATTCATGAGCTTTTATTATATCCATAAAAGGTTCCACAATGCATGAGCTCACATTTTTCTCAATTAAAAAATGTAATATGATTTGCTATAAAAAAATTCCTTTCACATTTTTTTAAAAAGATGAATGTTATTTTTCAATATTATATTTTCCTCGATAATCATCCAAAAAAAAAAACTCTATGTCTTGCTATATAGAAACTCATCAATATTTTTCTTTGATATCTTATTCCTTCCCTTCACCTCTCCATTTAGGATCTAACACAATGTCAACACATAATGTATAGGGGAATGCATTGCATAGGAATGAAGGTGGAGCCCAAAGTATAGGGTGGAAAGCACTAATAGCACCTTCCCTTCCATAATGGCCAAGGGCCCAGATGCGTTTATCCAAATTTCCTTGCACAATAGGGATGGTGGTAGAGCTAGGCAGTAGAGCTTACATGAACCTTTCATGTTTTATTACATGAAACCTTTCATTTGAAAGTTGCGAAAAAAATTACATCTTGAAAGGTGCCCTAAAAATATATTACACGTCTATCAAGGTCATTATGTATTGGATTGAAAGCCAAAATCCAATGCACCCACTACCATTGCATCCAGATGCTTGTAAGCCTGTCCCATGCACAAAGTGATCACACCAATCTTTGTGAGATCACACCAATTTTCAAATGATTCCAAACACGTAAATGTTGCCACAATGCTGTTGTATATATATACACATAAGCAACAAGTTATTCATCAAGATTCAGATTTGGTTTATCTATTTGACAACATCTACAAGCTTTACCAACGTTTAATATCATCAGAAGTGAAGAGATATTACATACTCCTGACCATGTACTCAAGCAGTGTTGATCGCCTAAGATGGGTTGATCTGGTTTCCACCTTGCATGCTTGTCAGATTCAAATCAGACAAATGTGTGAACTGACTGAGAAAGCCCTAGACAACCGCATCTTCTCCAAACATGTGCCCCAAGAACCAACAATTCCATTGAGATAAATTGAGACACAGAAAGGAGTGGAAAGGAACCAATGCATTTGCACTTGGTACCTTAACCCCCAATCCCAGATCACAATTGGGATGTATATAAGACATGCTTCACATGCCTGCTGAAGCATATGTACAATCTCACACTTCTGCAATAAGTGCTACTGAAAAGAATGAGCTTTGATCCAAGAGTGCTACTCAGACTAGTGTGCAGAAGCTGTATGACTATCCTCAATTCGCAAATGAGGAGTCCCTAAGCTTCCCAGTCAACTCACTGCAGAATAAGAGGTAAAAGTTTCCAAAACACAATTCTCAATTTCAACCCTGAATAGTCTCTTACTTGTGATCAAACTCTGTTCACAAACTTTGAACCCCCTTTATCAAATCAGATCTCTCTGAAGATACTATGTGAACAAGTCAAGACTTCTTCCCAACCTGCCTTGAGTTATATTTCCAGGGTTACAAGTCCTGACCAGAGGAACTTCCAAACCCTGTGAAGAACAACCTCAAGTTCACAATAGAAAACTGAATTCTTCCAACTAGGGCACCTTTGGCCATTTTCAGAAGTCATCCACTGCCTTCCACTGTCAGCTATCTGGCGTCATCTGATCTGTGGCTTCAGCCATCACCCCAGGGCCCTGCAAGCAGATACAGCCATCAGCACTCTGGAAACCATCAAAGCAGGAACCTACTCGTGCAAAACTTTGCCAATCACATTACAAATCCTACAGCATGATATGCCCTGTGACCCCTATAGTAAATCAAGCAGGTTTCATTTTTGCTTTAACCTCATCCACCATTCCAGTATGTACACAAGACTCACTGACCTGACTACAAGTACATGAAACAGTAAAGCTGTTACACCTGTCAATGTTCTGCAATTGACCAAACTCACAGCAGGATTACAGCATTTATGTCCATAGGGGATCCTTGTTCATGGGTGAATCAAACACCAATAGAACATGCCTGGACATCCTTCCCTCCAACTTAACAAGCCATATGCAATCATTGCCCAAGACATCCCTAGTATGTGCAGTGCTCTAGAGAGACATTCAGTCACTGGAGAAGGATGATATATAATTGGAACTCTTTCCCAAGAGTGCAATTGCATAACTGTATGTTCACTATTCAAACCACACAACCAATAACAACAATCACCCCCTGATACAGGGACATAAGTAGGAACACCTATGCATATTCATGTCGTGAATACTTGCATGATAATCAAAATTGCTGGAGCAGGTGGAGAATGCCAGACTTGCAGGCTTCCCTTCAAAACGCCAGTCACTGGAAGTACTGTGTTGCTGCACTGGGTCCGGTTGGAAGGCAGCTTCTGCAGGAGGTAATAAACTCAAAGTGGCATCTATCCGAGTCAACCTATCCACAGAATTAAGGCCCTGTAGACTGACCTTCCCTTCACCACCGAGAGCAACAGTGTCCATTTCTTGTAGCAGTGATGCTGAACAGCTAGAACTAGGTTGAGACCTCTCAGTAACTCCTCCAGAACTTGAACCCCTTGTGTACCTTGCCTCCTCTATTTTACTGGTTCCCAAAAAACAAGAGTCTTTACCCAGTCGCTTGGAGATCAACAGGGGACCTGAGTCTGGAAGAGGTCTTTTTAAACCCTTCTCTCTTTGGAGTGGCTCAGGCATGTCAATATCCTCATCACCCTCAGCCTCCCGAATTGGCTCTGCTCCTGAACCTGAACTCTGTTCATTCGCACAATTGACATGCAGGTTGCCACTTCCTGAAAGACATTGACAGCGGTTCAATAGGTGGAAAGAGCCAGAGAAGTTCACACTTGGGGATAATGTCTTCTTGCATCCACAGGTGACTCATACTGATATCAAAACCAACTGTAGCACTCAGATGCAAGAGAGTTGTACACAGAACACAGCAAGGAACTCAAGAGAGTGAACTGACCAGTATATCCCTGAGTACACTTCTCCTAATACCATTATCTCATAGTCCCATTCTAAGTTCCACATACACACCACACACCCCACTCACCATTTGTAACAGGAGGGCAGGTTTTCAAAGACCTGGACTCTGCTTCCTCATCATTTTGAAGAGGTAAAATTTTCTGATTTACCCTATCAGGAGCTTTATATGCAGTGATCTCAGAAGCCCGCTCAGCTCCTCCTGTCTTGTAGGGAGCAATGTGATGTGTGGTGAGCTGCAGAGAACCAAGCAAGTCATTCTCAATCACCTCATACCTGCAAGAAAAGCACAGGCTCCCAGTTAAGAATCAATTCATTTCAGTTTGCCTACAATAATTTACAACAGCACTATTCAAACATGTTGCAAGTTCCCAGCAAACTAATCATGTCGGCTGCAGTCAAATTTAGTACAAGCAAACCAACTTAACCTTCTCAAAGTGTGGACAGAGCAACCTGTCAGGTACTCTCAATGGATATCTTTATGGCTCACCACAAAAACTTTTCCATTCCCTTTGAAGTCCCTTCTGCATGCAAACTGAGAGATGGTGGGACCATATCCTCAGACAAATGCATTCAAAGACTTGGAGCAAAGGATTTGGTGAAAATGTTAGAGCTGTTCAACATACCACTGACATTCAACTAAGCATTGAAAACCAAACAGGGACACAAGGTCAAGAAGGGACTATACATTCGCCGGCACAGTGTGTCAGTAAGATGAGTAAGGTTGATAACTTGCAAACGCATTTCTCGTACATGGGAGTCATTAGTATGCAATACCAAAGGAACCTCCACCAACTTTGCCAAGCGCTCAACAGTTTCTTCCAGCTGTTGTTGCTGATCCTCAAACAGGTTCTGGTTGATAAGATTCTGCTCCACTGAAATATCATCCTTGAACAGATCATTTCCAAACATAAAATATGCCAATGCAAATGAGTATGAAAGAGCCCGTCGAGCACGGAACAGTCTTTGCAGCCCATTGGTGAGCCAGCTGTAGTCCTTGACTAAGTACTCACTGGCTTCTAGTGCTGTGATTTTCTCTTGCACTACCTCCCGCTGCTTCTGCTCAAACTTCAAAGAGTCCATGTGACCTTTCCATCGTGAGTGATAGTGAATGTATCTTTTCAAGTCACGCTGTGCTCTTGCAGCTTCCTTCTCCTTCTCTTCCTTGAAACGACCACAGCTATGTCCCTCAATGCTGCTCCAGTTATGCTCTCGCCCTGTTGCTACACCACAAAGCCAACTGCAACCAGCCATGCTACAAGTTAACAGTATATGCATGGAGGGTTACACTGCCTGGAGATTACTGAACCAAAAAATCCTTCCAATATGTTTGAGCAAATGGAATGTCCTAGGATTCTCAGAAGTTCTAGCTAAGCAACCATTCTGACACACCTGAAGTTGTTTGTTGAAAAAAAACTGTGGAAAGAAACCAAATATCTCAAAAAACATGAAAGGCTGGGGATAAAAACCAGTACAAACAAGAGGGTTCAAATATACAAAGCATGTTAATATAAGTGCAGAGAGGCACTACCAAAAAGCCTGGCCACAAATGCAGCCAACTAGGTTGCACCCGCCATTCTTTTCCACAGGCTTGTGGCATTTTGGACAGGGTTTGGTGTGGACAGTAAGCCAATTTACAGTCTCAGATTCATCTTTGCATTTTTTGTCCCAGAGTGCCCACATGCCACAAGAGCAAGGTGAGTGGGGCTCTGCCATGCAATTGAAACAAAATTGCTGCCCACAGATGCACTCAATCTCACAATAGGGCTCGCCATCCACTCGAATGGCATTGCCACAATGAGGAATGCTGGGACACCACTTGACTTTTGCATTGTCTTCAATGTATGACTCCAAGAGAAACCGCTCGTAACGTTCAACTGACTCTGGGTCTCGTCCACCCACCAGCTTCCGCACTTTGTCCTCATCACAAATTGCACCACACTGATGCTCCATACATGTCACACGCCGACTCTGGCCCTCTTTGATTTTGATGATGAAGTATTGAGTCCAGCCTGAGACAGGAATCCAGAATAACTCTGTTACCCATGTGTTTCATGAATTCACCTATACACCCCATACACTGTTAACTACACACTCTGCAACAATATTAACATCAGACCTCATGCTGGGAAATTCTCTGGCATCGTTGCAAAGGTTGCAGAGAACACTGAAGAGAACATCTCCATACAAATAACCTTCTTGGTGGTCACGTTTTCAGCTTAAGAGATTGAAACATAACTCTATGAGACACTGATGATGAATGGACACAATGGTGCTGGAGTCCAAAGAGCATGTATGCTTACAGTCATTACAAAAGGCATGCCCGCAATCCATTCGGGTGGCCTCCTTTTGTGGAGCATCATCTAGACAAATTCCACAACTAATGAAAGAGGGTTCGCAAACTTGAGGTCTACTGCAAAGGTCCTCTGGTGGGGGCAGGCCTGCTTCTAAAAATATTTCATTTGTCCCTGTCTCTGCAAGCTTCCCAAACAAGCTCTCCACATTCCATCGGTGATGTATGAGCAATGTCCGTGCATGCCTCAATCGAATTGCCAAGAAATCGACAACCTTCTGTAAATCCTCACTCTGTTCCCCCATATTCAAGAACCAAGAGAGTATGTATTTTAAAAGAAACATAGGAGACTATTTGCACATTTCTCTTTGAAGTCCAAGATACCCAAAATGGTTCAGAGCATTCAAAAAATGCAACAATGCCACAACAACTCACCGAACCACTAAAATGACAAGACATGCTCATATTCTCTCCCAGGCCAACAGCTCTTTTCAATCTTGTAACCGCACAAATCTTTTTAGTGTATTGATGACAATACAGTGGACAAAAATTCCTGTCAAGGCTGCTAACTTCACCGGTCATGATCTCATCAAAAGTAAGAAGAAAAATTCAGTAGCTGTAAAGGATATTGTGGATCGTTCAATGTATCATGCTTGTCTATCAAGGGTTGTCTGAGTTGAGTAAAACTTGGAAACAAAGGACAAACCTGAGCTGCAAGCAAGGACTCTCTGGTGATGACCTGTGAGAACACCAAATGTACAAAATCAGCACTGCTGCCATACAATATCCAGAGCAATTAAGTGCTGGAATCAACCCACAATGAAACGCTATTGTAATGACTCCATACTCATGCAGGAGTGGCAGCATAAAAAGCCTGATAGCCATCATGACATAGTGGATGTCATGAACATCCTATTGCTAATCCATGCCAGGACTGAAACTTTCCAAAAGGACATGAAAAAGACAGTAA